>OBHU01000013.1_pt1 | contig 152029 bp, 133 predicted proteins | sample 1519071 | NCBI WGS metagenome assembly OBHU01 (sample SAMEA2452135, study PRJEB22498) | human gut metagenome
TAAATTTCCATTCTTATCATAGTCATATTTAGTTTCATGCTTTACTTTCTTTCCTGATGAATCTGTAACATATACTATACTACTTACTAGTTTATTTATTTTATTATAAGTGTATGTTGTTTTTGTTCCATTTCCATCTGTCTCAGAGGTTTTATTACCATTAGCATCATATGTTGCTGCTTTAGTAATAGAGCTTCCTCCACTTAAGTCTGATTCAGTTTGTGAAATGACATTTCCTAAAATATCATAACCATATACATTAACTACTCCACTTGAACTTATTGTTTTTGCAAGCTGTCCTAATGTATCATATTGATAAATTACATAATAAGCTGCTATACTTCCATCTGATGCATAAGTTACTTTTTTTACTTTTCCAAACTCATTATACTCATATTTTGTTTCTACATTATTAGCATCAGTTTTAGATATTTCTTCGCCTACTAGGTTATATTTTGATGAACTTAATTTTTTTACTTCATTGCTGTTTTTATCCTTTACTGATGTCTTTAAAAGATTTCCTAGTTCATCATATTCATATATAAACTCTGTTTCATTTGTATCTTTTTCTTTTATTAGTCTTCCTGCTCCATCATAGTAATATTTCTTTGTGTAAGCTTTATTTTTTGCTTTTGCATCTGCATCTTGTACACTTTCTAATTTACTATCAAGAGTATAAGTATAACTTATTTCATTTCCTAATGCATCCTTTTCACTTATAAGATTTCCAATATTATCATAAATGCATTTTTTCTCTAAAACATGTCTCCATGTACCATTATTTTTATAAACTTGATATACTTCTATTACTCTTCCCATATTGTCATAAATATATTCTGTTCTTTGCATATGAGTCATAATATCTGTTGAAACATAATTATTTGGTGAAACTTCTGCTATTTTTCTTCCTGCTGTATCATAGAAGAACATTGTTGTATTTTTTAGAGCATCTATGACTTTTATTAAAAATCCTCTTTCATTATACTGATAGCTTGTTTTATTTCCATTACCATCAATACTTGTTAATATATTTCCTTCCCAATCATAAGTTTTATTACTTTCAATAGAAACATTCCCTTTGACTTTTACTGCTTTTGTTACTCTATTAAGATTATCATATTCATATTTAGTGTAACTTTTATCAGGTTCTGTTATCTTAGTAATATTACCATTTTTATCATAAGTATATTCTGTGGATAATGTAATATTATTTGTATTTCCTAGTTCATATCCTTTTAAATTTTCTGCCTTTACAGTTAATATTTCCTTTATGACTTGCCCAAACTCATCATAAACATATTCTTTAATATTATTGGTTTCATTATCTACTTTTACTATTTCTTTTACTACATTTCCATCTTTGTCATACTCATATCTCTTTAAGCTACCATTTTCATAGCTTTCAGATTTTAATTTATTGTCTTCATAATATTCATATGTCTTTATAATATATGATTTTGATTTCATACCATAATCAACTTTATCTATCCCTGTATATTCTTTTATTTTATTACCAACTGCATCATATTCAATCTTATTATATGAATATTTAATTTTATCATTATCTTTTTCTGCTGGGATCCACTGCTCTATTACTCTATTTAGACCATCATATTTGTAATATGTTATATTTCCATTAAGGTCTTTATTACTTTTTACAGTTCCATTTTTATTATATTCTGTTGATACTGATAATCCTTCTGCATTTTTTACATTTTTTACTCTATTAGCATAATCATAAATTGTTATTGTTTCTGCATATTTTGATTTACTATCATCTAAGTATTGTTTCTGAGTTTTTTGAACTGTTCCATCTACTAAAACTTCATATTTTTGTTTCTCAAGAAGTATTTCAGATGAATTACTATTTTTCTTAAAATATGTTGAAATCTTTCTGTTTATCTTATCATATTCATATCTATAAACTGCTCCATTAGGTTTTGTTTCTGTTAATACATTTCCATACTTATCATATGTGTATGATGTAATATACCCTTCTTCATCTGTTATTGTTTTTATACATCCATTAGCATAATAAGTATATCTTTTTCCATAATTACCAATATAACTATCTGTATTTGCATATCCATAACTATCTAAAACTAGTTTATCATCAGAAGCTTTATAGTGATTTGGAGATATTTCCTTAATCATTCTTCCTAATAAATCATAAACTACTCTATAAACAATGCTATTATTATAAATAGTTTTTACAACATCTCCATTTCTATTATAAATATATTTTTTACTATTACCTTCTGGAGATATTTCTTCTATAAGTAATCCATTTTTATTATACTTATTTTGTTGTATATTATCTTTTCCATTTACATTAATCTTAGTCTCTGTTATATTTCCATAACTGTCATAAGTGTATGAAGTTTTATGACCATTTCCATCAATAATAAATTTCAACAATCCCTTAAGTGTACATCCACCTTCTCCACTTGAATAATATTCATATCTTGTTATAACAAATTTATTTTGAGCTAAATCTTCTGAATACTCATCTATTCCATTTAAAGGCTGAACTTTCTTCATTAATAATACTTTATTAGTATCATAAATGTAGTATGTGCATTTATTTTCTTCATCTGCTTCCTTTATAAGATTATTCTTCTCGTCATATACATACCTCTTAACTGAACCATCTGGATTTAAAATTTTAGTTATATTTCCTCTATTGTCTCTTGTATATTCAGTAGTATTTCCATTTCTATCTTTTATCTTAATCTCTTCACCAAAGCTATTATAATCTGTTATTGTTGTTTTTCCTTCTTCATCTATGTTAGATATTATATTATAAGAATCACTAAATTTTTGTATTGTCTTTCTTCCATTTGAATCAGTTATTGTTGTTGTCATTTTAGGAACTGAATAACTATATGTTTTTACATTTCCATATTCATCTGTTATTGTATTAACTTTATTCTTATTACTTACTGAAGATGTCTTTTTATCTTCTCCATAATAAGTTATACCTTGTATTATTGTATTTTCATTATTTTTTATTGTAGAAAGCAATCCTTCAGAATTATAAGAATAGCTTGTATTACTTCCTATAGCATTTATTGATTTTATAAGCATTTTATTATTATACACATAACTAGTTTTATTTCCTACAGCATCAATTATTGAGGAAATTAATCCTTCAGAATTATACTCTATTTTGTATACTCTGTTAACTGCATCTTTAATAGATTGTACTTTTCCATTTTTATCAACTGTTATTACTATTGAATTTCCATTTTTATCTGTAACTTTTACTAAATAGCCATTTTTATCAAACTCATATTTATATTGAGTTTTTGTAGTTAATACATACACTCCATTAACTTTATTTAAAATGTTTCTTGAATCTAATGCTTTATAAGAACCATCTACATTTTCCTTAAAGCTTTGACAACTTCCATCTGTGAGTCTTACTACTATTGTCTTTTGTTCTTTTCCATACTCTTGTATACTTGCTTCATAATTAAAGCTCCATCCTTTTCCAAAACCAGTATTTTCTCTAGTATCTAATGAATTATATGTTCTTACAAATGTTATATCCATACCATTATTGTTTACTTCTAAATCAATAAACTGCTTACCATAGTTTCCTGTAGGACCATATACTCCATCTCCACCACAATCTCCAAAATTAGTATTTACACTATAATTGTCAATTATATATTGCCAAAATTGTAAAGTATCATTAAAAATATATCCTGTTTCATATGGTTTTGTTAATATTAAAATATTCATCTTACAATAATTAGCTGTTCCTAATTTATTATAAGTTACTTTTTGTATTGAATCTCCATTTAATATAACAATATGCTCATTACTTGCTGCAAAATTACATTGTGCACCCCAAAGTCTTGTAAAATCACCCTTTACTTCTAATATTCCATTTGTTAATAATCCTAAATGATTTCTTCTAGAATTAGTTTTAAAATTTCCTCCAACTTGTATATATCCATCAGCTTGATTCATATATAAAACTGCACTTGATGTTCCATTTTTTTCACTAATTAAAAAATCTTTTTTTATAACAACTGTAGCTCTATTAACATTTACAGAAGAGCTAGTTTGATATAAACTTCCTTCTACTGTTATATAACTTTCTGCAAAATCAATACTTGAATTTATAATATTAAAATCACCAGCAACTATTAATCTTCCATTACCAAGTAATAAAGACCCTCCATCTTGATAAATACTTCCTGTTACTCTAAGTTCATGACCATTTAATCTTACTTCTTGTCCTAAAGAAATATTTAAATCTCCTTCAAATAACTCATCTTTTTCTAATATAAATGGAGTAATGACATATATAGTATCACTTTTTTCAGATGTATTTTTGGACTTATCACTTGCTACTATTTGAATACCATACTTTGTACTTGGAGCTAATCCTGTTAGTGTTATTTTTTCTGTAGTACAATGTTCACTTAATATACCATTAACATATATATTATATCCTACTACACCTTTATTATCATATGGTTTCTTCCAAGACAATGAAATAGAATGATTATCCTTATTTGTTACATAAATATTTTCCACTTTATTAGGTGCTACCATATCATACATACTAGTAAATTTTAACTCGTTACTATGAATTTTTGAATCTAATCCACTTCCATCAACAGCTACTATATAATATTTGTACTCACTTCCACAATCAAAATTTTTATCAATATACTCTTGGATTTCTGAATCTACAGTTGCTATAAGTTTATCATTTCTATAAACTTTATATTTATCTATAAATATAATTTCTTTTGGAAGGTTCCATGATATAATAATCTCTGTTTCCAAATTTTTATCTAATTTAAGAGTATTTTTTACATTTAATATTTCATCATTTTTATATAATACTTTAAATGAATATTTATTAATTTTACTTAAATTAATTTCTATAAAATATTTATGTCCCCTTTTTACCAAAATTTCCCCTAAAGAAACATTTGGAAAATTACCTATAGCTTCATTACTTAAAGAATCATATACAGTAAATGATATATTTTTTTCTTCTGATGATTTAATTATAATTGTTCCATCATTAATTGCTTCAAATGAAAAATAATCTTTATCATCATAATAATTAATTTCACCATAAATAATTTTATTTAATTCAACTGATGTTGCACTATTTTTATTATTCCCATGATCATCTCCATATGTTGTTATTTTATAGCTTTCTATTCCATCAGAAATATTATCTCCAGAATCAATAGCCTTTATAGTAAATACATACTTAGAATTATATTCTAGATTATCAATTGTGCATTCAGTATTTGTTGTTTCTGCTACTAAATTTTTTCCATTATATACTCTATATTTAACAACAACTCCATCATCATCTTGAGCTTCATCCCATATTAAAGTAATTGTACTAGATGTTCTTCCTTTTACCTGAACATTTGATGGCTTATTTGGAATAGTTGTATCTTTATTAGTTGTTATTTTTATTATATTACTAAAATCACTTTCATTTCCTGATACATCAACAGCTCTTATTTTATAATTATATGATTTGTTTGAATATAATTTTTTATCTGTATAAGTTAACTGACTATCATCAACTTTTGCTATTAATTCTCCATCCCTAAATATCTCATAGTAATCAATACCTACATTATCATTAGCTTTACTCCATGATAAAGTTACTGTTGATGTTGTTTTTGCTACTGCTCTTAATGAATTTTCAACAAAGTTAGGTTTTTCTGTTTCTGCTACATCAATTTTAAATGAATATGAATTTCTATTTGAATATAAATATGATTTTAATTCTAATACATATTCTTTTCCTTTATTTAAATATAATATAGAAGAATTACTATTGTATTTATTTCCTAAATATGTATTGTCATAAGGAGCATTTTCTTCATCATATAAAATCATATTTAATGATAAGTTACCTGTAGAATTAAAAGTATAATATCCATCTATAGGAGCAATAAACCTAAATGTATCTTTATCATTTGGATAATTTATTATTCCTGAAAACTCTTTCCCTATTCTAATTTTTGTTGCAGCTTCAATTGTATTTTCATAATCATCATCATAAGTGTCTACTCTTAATATTGAACTTCTTTCTGAATATTTACCACTAGTATCCATAGCTATTACATAAAAATTATAACTTGTATTTTTATTTAATCCTATAATGTCAAAATACAGATTATTAGTTTTTCCAATACTATTTCCATCTTTAAATATTTCATATTCTTCTGCTTCTCCATCATCTTCAGATTCATCCCAATTAAGTCTTATTTCCCATGCTGTTTTTGAACTTGTACTTAAATTTTTAGGTGCTTTAGGACTTTCATTATCCCAAAGAGTCCTTACTGTTATTGGTTCAGACATCAACACATTTCCAGATACATCTACTGCTTCTACTTCGTATGTATATTCTGTATATGCTTTTAATCTCTTATCTGTAAATGTCAAAGTATCATCTTGTACTGTTGCTATTTTTTTATTATTCCTATATATATTATAATAATCTATACCTATATTATCTTCTGCTTTATTCCACTTTATTGTTACTTTTGATATTTGTGCTTTTGTTTCTTCTTCTATTATTTCAGCTTTCTTAAAAGGTTTTTCTTTTTCATCTACTGTTATCTTAAAATCATAATTATAATATTTAAGTTCAATATAATATACTCTTCCTTTAATAAGATTTAGTGAAATATTATTAGAATTATTTAACTCAGAATATATTAATTTATTTTCTAAACCATCATAAATATATAAAGGAAAACTATTATTTTCTAAATATTCTACATGATAAATTCCACTAATAGGTGCTGTAAATTTGAAATAATCAATATCTCCAACATAATTAATTTTTCCTGATATAGCCTTACCTACTCTAATTTCTGATGCTGTTTCAAATGTATCTGGATAATCATCATTTATTGTTGAAACCTCTATATTATCACTAAATTCAGAATAATTGCCTCCTTTATCTTTAGCTCTTATTTTAAATAAATATTTTGTGTTTGTAGTTAATTCTTCAATTTTAAATTCTACTTTGCCAGTTATTTCATTTACATTATTTGTACAATCTAAATATCTATCATTTAAATAAATTTCATAATAATCTATTTCTCCATTATCTTCTGATTTAGACCATTCTAAAATCAAACTCCATCCAAATTTATCTTTTATACTTAAATCTTTTGGTATACTAGGACACTCAAAATCTATCTCTGTTTTTATATTTATTTCTGAAGATAATTCAGACTTATTTTTAGATGTATCAATTGATTTTATTGTATATATATACTCACTATTTGCATATAAGTTAGTATCTACATATCTTCCTTCTATAACTTCTGCTATCAAAATATCATTTCTATATACTTCATAATATTCAACACCTACATTATCCTTAGATGCTTCCCAACTTAATTCTATATAACTAACACCTTTTGATTCAACTTTTAAGTTCTTTGGAATAGTAGGTGGTATATTATCTTCAAAGTTAGGTTTTATCTTAAAGTTTCTTGAATAATATATACTTGATAGATAATACTGCTTATCTGAATATAGATAATATGAACCATTTGTTTCTCTATTTACTATTTGTCCATTCTCATTATAAAAATTAATATTATAAGTATTATTTCCTTCTATTTTATATTCACCATCAGTTTGAACTTTAAACTTAAAGAAATCATAATCTCCTTCATAATCAAATTTTACTTCAACTTTTTCTCCAACCTTAATTTCTTTAGCATTATTTATACTATTTCCATAATCATCTTCTTTAGTTTTAACTACAAGTTCATCACTAAATGGAGAAATATTTTGTGAAATATCTTCTGCAGTTATTTTAAAAATATACTCAGTATTGTTATTTAAATTTTCCACTTCACAATATGTAGCTTCTGTAGTTAATATTTCATTTCCATTTAAGAAGATATGATATTTTTTTATTCCTCCATTATCCCATGTAGTATTCCATTTTAGTGTTATAGAATCTCCTGTAATTTTTTCTGCTATTAATCCTGTTGGTACATTTGGAGCTTGTGTATCTTTTTCTGTTGTCTTTGTAATTTCTGTTGTAAATGCTGAATAATTCATGTTTTTATCTATTGCTCTTATTTTATATTTATATGAATTTCCTGGCATTAGTTTTGTATCATCATATTGATTTATTAATACAGTTGCTATTTTACAATTATCTCTATAAATTTCATATCCATATATGCCATTTTCATCAGTAGATTCAGTCCATGTTAAACTTATAGAAGTAACATTTGATGTAGCTGATAAATTTTCTGGTTTAGATGGTACTTTTGTATCTACTGAAGTTTTAACAGATATTGAATTACTTAAATATTCATTTCCTAATAAATCATAAGCTTTAACTACATAATTATATGAAGTATTTCCATTAAGACTTATATCTGTAAATTCTAATATCTCTCCATTAATAGTAGCTTTTAATATATTATTTCTATATACTTTATACTCTTTAATTCCTATAGTATTTTCACATTTTGTCCATGTTAATGACACTGTTGAACCTGAATGTGACTTTTCTGATAAGACAGAATTTATAATTGGATTTTTACCTTTTGAAAGTTTTATAGTAAAATTATATTTCTTGTCCTTTGAATTATCTTTTATTCCAATATAATATTCTTTATCACCTATTAAATATACATATTTATTTTCAGCTATCTTTTCCCCATCTTTATCATATATACTAGGGCGTATAGTAGAATCTATAAAATACATTCCATCAACTGGTGCTATAAACTTAAAAAAATCTATATCATCTATATATTCAAATATCCCTGAAATATTTTCACCAGCATTTATTTTCTTTGCTGATTTTATATTGTTTGTATAATCATCTTTTAAAGTTGTTATACTTACTTCTTGAGTAAATACTGATACATTATTAATTGTATTTTTGGCTCTTACTTTAAATTTATAAATTGTTCCTTGTTCTAAACCTACTATATCAAAATAATTTTCATAAGTTTCTCCAATTTTATTTTGCCCTTGATATACTTCATAAAATACATCTCTTGTATTAATGCTTGGACAACTCCATACTAAATGTACTTTATCACTTGATATTGCTTTTCCAGTTAAATTTGTTGGTGTTTTAGGAATTGTATTATCTGATTTTGTTAGTATTATTACAGCATTACTTGGAGGGGACTTCTTCCCTTCTACATCTACAGCTACTACTCTATATTCATAATAAGTATTCTGCTTTAACATTTTATCTGTATATGTTACACACTCTTTATCAACAGTTGCAATCTTAATACTATCTCTATATATTTCATAATAATCAATTCCTGCTTCATTATTTGCTTTATTCCAAGATATTGTGATTTCTGATATTTCATTTTCTGTTTCTTTTAAAATAATAGTTTCTAAATTAGAGTTACTTACTAAACTTATTTTAAACTCATATTTTCCATATCCGTAGTAATTATATAATTTTAAATAATAATTTTTATTCTTTTCTAAGAAAAACTCATGATTTATAGAATTCAAGCTATTATTTATAATAACATTTCCCTCTTCATCACAAATTATATAATTTACAAAATCTTTCTTCAATGACTTTATTATATAATTTCCTTCTTTTGTAGTTGTGAACTTAAAATAATCTACATCACCATCATATTCAATACTTCCACCAATTAAATTATTTATTATTATTTCTGTAGCAGTATTTTTTTCATTACCATAATCATCCCCGTCAGTTTGTATCTTTATTGGTTCACTAGCATCTGAATATACTCCACTTATATTTACAGATTTTACTGTAAATTCATATTCTGTATTACTTAAAAGACTATCTATTGTAATAAAATTATTTTTTGTAACCCCCTTTAATTCCTTTCCTAAAAAAACTTCATAATGATCAATCAGAATAGAATCATTTTGATTGTCCCACTTTAATGTTATTTGAACTGCATTTTTAGAAGCTACTAAAACATTTTTAGGAACTGGAGGTTTTCTATTATCATTTCCTACAATTACTGAATCACTTTTAAGAGATTCATTTCCAGACCTATCAATTGCTGTTATAGAATATCTATGTATTTCGTTATAATTTACATTATTATCAGTATAAGTAAATATATTTGAATTTACTTTTCCTATTTCTTCTCCATCTTTATACACTTTATAATATTTCACTTCAACATTATCATTAACTTTATTCCATGTTAAAGTAACTGAATTAGAATTTTTTATTATTTCAGGTTTATCTGGTTTATCTGGTGCTTTAGTATCCGATTTTTCAAACCTTACATTATTAAATATTCCTGTTGCTGCATCCATTTCATTACACCCTGCTGTTAATGCAAGCCCCATTGAAATATTTTCATTTAGTGATGTTAATATTATTGTTTCTACTAAAGTCCATGTTATACCATCATATGAATAATATCCTTCTACAGAATTTCCTATCCTTGACAGTTTTAAATACACATTTACTTCATCATTATCTTTTTTATCTAACTCTATTTTTGTATCAATATCTATTGCTTTTGTATCTTTTCCATCTCTATATCTAAATACTATATAATTAGAATTATTTTTTGCTCCAATTCCTAAAAATACCATAGTATCTCCTGTATAATTAGTATTTCTAAGCATAACCCCAGCTTTTGCTATTGTACTTTGTCCTTCAAATTTAGGAGCTTTTCCTGCATTAGGATTAATAAGCTTAGTAATATTTGAAATAATTGAACAATCTAATATTGGTTGAGAATTATAAAGCTTAGTATATGCATACATACATGCATCATTATTATCTCCAATGTCCCATCCACCTGCTGACAATGTGTATTCTCTTGAATTTTGACTAAAACTTCCTTTAGGCTTTAATCCCCATTCTCCATTATTACTAATAGGTTCTCCTTGTAATGTATAATCTTCATTAGTTACCTCCAAAGATGTAGTTGCAATATTATAATTTCTATTGAAACTTTTTTCTACTTCTTTATTTTCTAAATCTTGTATCTCTACAGTTTTATCTTCTTGCTCATCATCTCTATTTGTATCTACATTTTCATTATTAAAAATTTCTTTATTGTCTTCAATTTCTATTTTATTTTCCTCATTATCATTTTTCAAAGATACTATTGAATTAAATTCTTCTGTATTTGATAAAGTCTTAACAGAAGATGTTTCTATTACCTCTTCTAATTTTTCTTCATTTGTTGTATTATTTATATTCTCTTCTAATTGTTCTTCATCAATTGTGTTATTTTGCTCAAATTTTTCTTTATTAGTATTTTCGTATACTAATGTTGCACTTTCTTCTGATTTGTTTCCATAATTATCAATAGCACAAATAGTAAAATTATATACTTTTCCTGATTGAAGATTATCAAATAAATAACTTGTTCCTTCTTCTACTGTTGCTATTTTATTATGTACATCATATATTTCATAATAAGAAACACCAGAAATATCACTAGATTTTTTCCATTTTATTAAAGCTTCCTTATCTGATTTTTTTTCTATCTCTAATGATGTTGGAATTGAAGGTGGAGTCATATCTTTATCTGTAGTTATTGAAATAATTTCACTATTATCAGATAAATTACCTCCTATATCTCTAGATTTTATTGTAAAATAATATGTTGTGTTTGGTTGTAGGTCTTTTACTAAATAACTTTCTCCTTCTTTTGTTTCACCTATTTTTAAATCACCATTATAAATCTCATAAGCTTCTATACCAATATTATCATTTCCTTTATCCCATATAATATTAGCTGAAACTTCATTTTTTGATTCACATTCTAAATTTGTTGGCGGAGTTGGTTTTTCTTTATCTTCTAAAGTAGAAATCTTTACTTTTTCACTTAATTCTGAGCAATTTCCATTTGAATCTTCAGCTGACATTCTAAAAATATATTCTGTATTAGGTTTAAGACCTTCAATGGTATATCTTTTATTACTACTCACTTCTCCAATCTTTGTTGAATCATTATAAATAAAATATTTAAATTCTCCTTTACCTTCCATATCCCATGATAAAGTTATTGTTGTTTCAGTTTTATTTAAGGTTCTTATATTAGTTGGAGCTTCTATTATATTAATAACTTCTTCTATTTTATTAATGTTTTCTCCATTTTGAGAACTATTAAGCACAATACTTTCTAAGTCTTCATTTGTATAATTTTTTATATTTTTAATACTTTCAGAATAAGCATTTTCTAAATTCTCTTGAAAATCATTTTGAACCATTTTATCAGAATTTATATTTTTATCCCCTGTTGTTACAATCATTATATTACTTGCTTCTGATAAATTTCCTTTTTCATCCCTTGCTTTCACATAAAATCTATACTCTGTATTAAATTCTAAATTACTTGCCTCAAAAGAGATATTTTTTGTTTTTCCTATTTGTTGTTCTCCATTATAAATATAATATTCTGTTACTCCAACATTATCACTAGAACTCTCCCACAATAATGTTACTGAATTATCTTTTAAAAAAATAACTTTTAAATCCTTAGGTGCTGTTGGTGATTCATTATCTTCTTCATATCCATAAACATTTTCTATTAAAATTTCATTTAACGGCACAAAGCCACTAAACAATTGAAATATAACAAAAAATATCAAACTTAATGCTGTATGTTTGAATGCTTTTTTCAAATCAATCCCCCCTTATGTTTGTTTAAAATAAATTATTTTACTATATATTTTATTGAATCTCTCACCACTTGTTCATTTTCATCTTTTACATCTACATATAATGTCTTATCTCCTGTTTGTTTCGTTGTCCATACATAACTATTGAATGTTCCATAATCTCTTAATAGTGCCCAATTTCCTAATGAGTCTTTTATTAAAAATTTATATTGTAATGTTCCTTCACCACTTGCTTCTACCTTTAATGTAACCTTTGTTCCACTTATCTGTGGTGATTCTTTATCTGCAATAAAGCTACTTATTACTAATGGTTTTATTACTTTATATGACATTTGACTTCTTACTACTTTTCCTGTACTGTCCTTTACATCCACATACAAAGTCTTATCTCCTGTTGTTTTAGTTGTCCATGTATATGTATTGGATGTTCCATAATCTCTTAATAGTGCCCAATTTCCTGTTTTATTGTCTTTTATTAAGAATTTATATTGTAATATTCCTTCGCCACTTGCTTCTACCTTTAATGGAACTTTTGTTTCACTTATCTGTGGTGATTCTTTATCTGCAATAAAGCTACTTATTACTAACGGCTTTATTACTTTATATGACATTTGACTTCTTACTACTTTTCCTGTACTGTCCTTTACATCTACATACAATGTCTTATCTCCTATTGTTTTAGTTGCCCATGTATATGTGTTTGATGTTCCATACTCTCTTAATACTGCCCAATTTCCTGTTTTATTGTCTTTTATTAAGAATTTATATTGTAATGTTCCTTCACCACTTGCTTCTACTTTCAATATAACTTTTGTTCCACTTACTTGTGGAGATGTTTTATCTGTTGTAAAACTATCTATATATATTGATTCGCCAATAAAATATCTATCAATAATCTTATTTATTATATTTCCATTTTCATCTTTTATTTGTACTGTTAATGTACAAGTTACATTGTTCTTTTGTGGTAACCACTTTACCATGTTATTTTCTGAATAGTCTTGTATAATTTCATATTCATCATCATATTTTGCTACAAATTTATATTTTAATTTTCCTACACCTCCACTTGCCTTAGCTTGAATATCTACTCCATTGCCATCTTTAGATAAACTAAAATTAGTTATTTTTATACTTTCACTTACATTATAATTTTCTATGACTTTTTCAATTTCTTTACTATTCTTATCTTTTACCTTTAATATTAGCTTATAATTTCCACTAGTTTCTGGTATCCAAGTTACAGTATTTTCAGTATCAAAATCTCTTATTAACTTATATGTGTTATCTTTTTTATATAAAAACTTATATAATATATCTCCATTTCCACCACTTGCATTGCCTGTAAGCAATACCTTTTTTCCTATCTCTTGTCCATTAATATAATTAGTATCAAATGTATTAATTTTTAACTTATCATTAATTACAAAATCTGATTTTTCATTTTTAACTATATTACCTGTACTGTCTTTAACTTCAACAATTATTTTATAATTTCCTGGTATATCAGGTACCCATTTAACTGTTTTATTTTCATTAAAGTCTTGTAAAATTTTTGTTTCATTTTTATCTTTTATATAAAACTTATAAAGTATCTTTCCTGTTCCTCCTATCGAGTCAGCTGATATATTTATAGTTTTTTTGATTTCTTGTGGTGACATACAATCTATTGAGAAATTAGTTATTGATAATTCATCTTTTATTTCATAATTTATCTCTTTTCTTATTATTTCTCCATTCTCATTTTTAGCCCTAACTCCAAGTATATACATTCCTACAGTTCTAGGATTCCAACTTGCATTATTTTGTTCTGAATAATTCCTTATAATTATTTCTTTACCATTTAGTTTTTCATAAAATTCATATTGAATCTTTCCACTACATCCACTAGCTCCTGCATATATTTTTATTTCTTTATTTATAGTTTGTGGTGAAGATTTATCTGTTGTCAGTCCCCCAATAAAAAAACCATCTTTACTATAATATTCTAAACTTTGACCTTCTTTATATTCTTTACTTGAATCAAAAATACTTGTTACTTTATCACATAAAAATCCTTGTTTACCAGTTTGCGGAATTTGATTCTCTAGTTGATTTAGTACATCTCCTCTATTATTAAAAATTACTCTTACAGCCTCCTCATTCCATCCTTCTGGGAAAATATAATAATACAATCCTTTATTATTGTCATATATCATTTTCTTGCCTGGCCACTCAGATAATTCTTCTTTATTTTTATATACATATATACTTGCCTCATTCCAATTTGAAGGACTTTTAAAATATACTATTTTTTCCTTGTAAAAAACTGCTACTGTCTTTTTCTTTATATTTCCAATTAATCTTCCATTACTTACAACAAAAGTCCCACCATCAGATATTTTATTTTCATACATTCCATCCTCTAAGTTAGTTTCTATATTAATAACTGCGTGTTCTCCATTATTAACTAATACTGCTCCATTCCTTCCTCTTTCAATTAGCATAGCATTATCATTTATTAATCTTATATTTTCACTAAGTCCTTTCATATCTTTATGAAATTTATTTAATACTTTTATATCTTCATGATTATAAAAATCTTCTCCAATATTTCCAATTTTATTAGAAGGTCTTGAAAAAAATATTGGTGAAACATCTTTTCTAGCTGAAAGTATAGCCCAGCATATTTTTCTTTCATTTTCACTTAAGTTTTTGCTCTCTCCAAGATAAAAACTATCTTCATTTTCAAAATATTGTGATGATATTTTATTATTAATATCTATATTTTTTAATTTATTACTTCTAACTGCTTCCAATAAAGAATCTGCATATTTTTCACTTGAAATATTCATATACTTTTTATATGCATCCTCATTATTAGCATCACAATTTTTTATGTCACCATATATTAAAAGTGATTCCTTATTCTTTAAATTACCTAATATGTACTCCCAATAATCACTTGCCCATCCTTTTTCTAAATCTTCTCCATAACTTGTTTCTATATAATTTGCTTTATTAAATCTAAAGCCAGAAACACCTGCATCTATACAATCATTTAAAAACTTCAATGCTTTCTCTTGAACATTAGGATTTTGAGTATTTAAATCCATTCCTTTGATATTTTTCTGAGTTACAGCCCATCTATTACTCCAATCATCACACTTTCCTAAATCATGATATAAATCAATATCTTTAAACTCTTCTACTACTAATTCACTTAATGTTTCATTATCTTCTGAAAATGCCATATGATTTAATTCAACTTGAACTATAATTTTTATTCCAGTCTTTTTTGCTTCAGTACATAAGTTTATTAAATCATCTTTATTTCCTATCTGAGCATTTCCTATATCTTGATTTATTGGTTGTGATAAAAGCCACCATTTACTACCATCTAAATCATCAGACTTTGTTCCTTGTATTGGTGAAATTTCAATAATCGAGTACCCTGCTTTATCTATTTCTTCTAACTTTCCTATAATATTTTCTAAAGAGTAGTTACATGCATTAAGTATTATTTCATCCTTTAGATTTTCCTTTGCTATTTTAATCTCTTCATCATTTATTATTGCTCTTACCGTCAGGCAGTTAATAATATTACTAAATAATATAACTGCTAAAAATATTATACTTATTTTTTTCATACATCTCCCCCCATATTTGTAATTTTATTATGTTCGTTGAATAAATTTTCTATTTATCCATTTTAAGTATTATATTATATTTACAAAATATCATTTTATTTTACTCTAGTCAAATATGAATATCAGTAGATTTTTGTAGAAAACGTAAGCTGTAATCGTTTGTTTATAGCATATTTTTACAAATAAGACTCTTTTTATTTTTTCTGAATATATAAAATAAATAACTTCATACAATTTTAAAATTTTCTACTCTAATCTCTTGATTTAAAACAAAAATATTTAATTTTTTTATCTTTATCATTTGTCTACTTTCTCTTTCTATTAAATATTCTTTTGTTTTTTCAAAAACTCTTACCCACTCATCATCAAACTCCTTATCCTCTATTAAATCAAGTAATTAATTATATTCTACACTATAAATAATTAAAATTCCTAAAATTTATAAAAAAGTGTTAATTATCATCTTAGCAAGTTGTTCATGAAATTTATTTAATTTATTGTAAAACAAAAAGAACCTATAGAATCTTTTATTTTTATTCCATAAGTTCTTTTCATTAAATATTTTTTATTATCTTAATTCAGCATTAAACTTATTTTCTAAAGCTTTTAGTATTTTATCATGAACTTTATTTACTTCTTCATCTTTTAATGATTTTTTAAGGTCTCTATAAACAATAGCATAGGCTATGCTCTTCTTTCCTCTTGCTATTTGAGCTCCTTTATAAATATCAAATAACTCTACTTTTTCTACTAAGTTTCCACCAGCTTTTCTTATAGCTTCTTCAATGTCTCCAACTAATACATCATCATCAACTAAAATAGCTAAATCACGAGTTGCTGCTGGGAATTTAGGAATTGGTGTATAAACTTTCTTCATATCAGCTGCTTCATATAAAAGGTCTAAATCAAGTTCTGCTACATAGCAAGGAGTTTCTAGTCCATATTCTTCTTGAACATCTGGATGAATTTCTCCAAATACTCCTGCAGATTTTCCTCTTAATTGAATTGCTGCTGTCTTTCCTGGATGGAAAGTAGGGTTTTCACTTTCACGTACATATTTAGCTTTTTTGATTCCTAAAGCTGATAATACATTTTCAACTGCTCCTTTAAGATTTAAGAAATCACAATCTCCATACATACCTATTGTTAAAATGTTTTTTTCATTTGGAAGTTCTGTTTCAACTTCATTTTTAATATATACTTTTCCTACTTCAAATAATCTTGCATAACTATTATTTCTAGCATAGTTTCTTCCTAAAGATTCCATCATTGAAGGAATAGTTGAAGTTCTCATTACTGAATAATCTTCTCCTAATGGATTCTTTATTTTAACAACTTCTCTTAAAGGAGAATCTTTTGGAAGTTTTATTTTATCAAATACTTTAGGTGATACAAATGAATATGCTACTGATTGGTTTAATCCTGAAGCTATTAAAGCACTTATAACTTCTTCTTTTAAAATTTCATTTCTATGTCTATTTTCTCTAAATGGAGTAACATCAAATACAGTAGTTGGGACTTTATCATATCCATGAATTCTTGCAACTTCTTCTGCTATATCTTCTTTTATTCCAATATCAACTCTAAATGTTGGAATTGTTATTTCTAAAGAATCTTCTTTTATTTCTGTTTTTAAATCAACTAAATCTAAGCATCTTTTCATTTCTTCTTTACTTAAATTAGTTCCTAAGAACTTATTAACCCAATTAGAATCAACAGAAATATGTCCTATTTCCTTTTTATTAGGATATACATCTATAACTCCTTCCATAACTTCTCCACAATCTAATTCACATACTAAAGCACATGCTCTTTCTATTGCAATTTCAGCTAAGTTAGGGTCTATATCTTTTTCAAATCTTCCAGAAGCTTCTGTTCTTAAATTTAAAGCCTTTGAGTTAACTCTTATATTTGTTCCATCAAAGTTAGCTCCTTCAAATATAACTTCTGTTGTATCATCTTTTATTTCTGAGTCTAATCCACCCATTATTCCTGCTAAGGCTATTGTAGTTTCATTATCTTTTATACATAAGAAGTTAGAATTTAATTCTCTTTCAACTTCATCTAATGTTGTAAATTTTTCTCCATCCTTTGCAGTGTCAATAACTATTTTTTTAGAAGTTATTTGTCTATTATCAAAAGCATGCATAGGACATCCTATTTCAAGCATTACAAAGTTAGTTATATCAACAATATTATTTATTGGTCTAACTCCAGCTTCCATTAATCTTTCTTGCATCCAAGCTGGTGATGGTGCTATTTTTACATTTTTAATCTTTTTAGCCATATATCTATTACAAAGATTGCTCTTTATTTCAACAGATAATTCATTATTTATATTTTCATGGCATTTTACTGTATAGTCTAAGTTAGGCATTTTATATTCTCTGTTTAAAGCAGCAGCAGCTTCTCTTGCCATTCCTACCATACTTAAACAATCTGGTCTGTTAGAAGTTATATCAAAATCTAGTATTGATTTATTTAATCCTAAATATTCTTTAACTTCTACTCCTAAAGGTGCATCTTCTGGTAAAATCATTAATCCATGAACTGGTTCATCTCCTGCTATTCCTAGTTCTTCTTCAGAACAGAACATACCATTTGATAAAACTCCTCTCATTTTACCCTTTGTAATTTGAGTTCCATCAGCTAGTGTAGATTTATGAAGTGCTACTGGAACTTTATCCTTTTCTTTCATATTAGTTGCGGCAGTAACTATTTGTATTACTTCTGAACCTATATTAGCTTGACAAATGCTTAATCTATCTGCATCAGGATGCTTTTCTATTTTTTCTATTTGACATACTACTACCTTTTTAATTGCATCCCCTTGAGTTATTACTTCTTCTAATTGAGAACCTGTTAATGTAAGCATATCTCCAAGTTCTTGTGGTGTTACATCTATATCAACATAATCTTTTATCCAATTATATGGTACCTTCATTTTCTCTATTTCCTCCTTTAGAATTGATTTAAGAATCTCATATCACTTTCATATAATAATCTGATATCATCTAAGCCATAGCTAAGCATAACCATTCTATCAATACCAAATCCAAAAGCAAATCCACTATATTCTTCTGGGTCTATTCCACAATTTCTAAGTACATTAGGGTGAACCATTCCACAACCTAACATTTCAATCCATCCAGAACCCTTACATACATTACATCCTTTTCCTCCACATACAAAGCATGTTGCATCCATTTCTGCTGAAGGTTCTGTAAATGGGAAGTGGTGAGGTCTAAATTTAGTTTGAACCTTATCACCAAACATTTTTTTAACAAATAATTCTAAAGTTCCCTTTAGGTCTGCAAAAGTTACTCCCTTTGCTACAACTAATCCTTCCATTTGGTGGAATATTGGTGAGTGTGTTGCATCAACAGAGTCAGCTCTATAAACCTTACCTGGTGAAATCATCTTTATTGGTGGTTTTTGTTTTTCCATTACTCTTATTTGAACTCCTGATGTTTGAGTTCTTAAAACTACATTATCATTTATGTAGAATGTATCTTGTTCGCTTCTTGCTGGATGATTTTTAGGAATATTTAAAGCTTCAAAGTTATAATAATCAAGTTCAACTTCTGGTCCTTCTTCAACTGAAAATCCCATTGATATAAATATGTCTTTTATTCTTTCTATTGTTAATTCTAATGGATGTCTCTTTCCTATAACATTTTTCTTTCCTGGAAGAGTTATATCTATAACTTCACTTTCAAGTTTCTTTTTCTTTTCCTCTTCCTTTATTTTACTAACTGCCTCATCAAGCTTTTCTTCAACTACTTTTTTAACATCATTAACAAGCTTACCCATAACAGGTCTTTCTTCCTTAGATAAGTCCTTCATACTTTTTAAAATAGTAGTTAATTCTCCCTTTTTACCTAAGTACTTTACTCTTATATCTTGAAGAACAGTACTTTCTTTAGCATCTTCAATTAACTTTAAAGCAGTTTCTTGAATTTCATTTAACTTATTTTTCATTTAATTTTCTTCTCCTTTCTTCTCTATAAAACATTTTTAAGCATAAAAAAAATTCGCCCCATAAAAGGGACGAAAATATTTCCGCGTTACCACCCTAATTGGTTTTATATATAAACCCAACTCAAATTAAATTAACGGTTTTTCCGCTAGCTACTACTAAAAATTTCACAGCTAGAGCTCCTGAGGGAACTTCAATATAACCTTATTTAAAATGGCTTTCAGTCTATGACCACTTCTCCCTGAAAACTTAATTATATCTACTTTCTCATTCACAGCTTTGTCATTATTTAATTACTTTTACATTATACAGATGTTTTTCTAAAATTTCAACTTATTTTGCCTAACTTTTTCATATAAAATTATAGAAGTTGCTATTGCTACATTTAAAGACTCAGCACCACCTGGCATAGGTATTTTAACTTTTTTATTTGATAATTCATATATTTCTTTACTTACTCCATTGCCTTCATTTCCAACAGATATTATTAAATTACCACTTAAATCCTCTTCAAAAAAGTCTTTATCTCCTTCAAGAGAAGTTGCTAAAAGAGAAAACCCTCTATTACATAAGCTTTTTATTATTGTATTATCTTTATCATCATAAATTACAGGAACATGAAACAATGAACCCATACTAGCTCTTATTGTTTTTTCATTATATACATCTACAGTACCCTTTGTTAAAATAATCCCATCTACTCCTGCTGCATGAGCTGTTCTTATTATAGTTCCAAGATTTCCAGGGTCTTGTAACTTATCACACAAAAGATAAAAACTTCCCTTTTCGTTTAAAGTTATAGTATTCTTTTTTACTACAGCTACTACTCCTTGAGGTTTTTCTGTAGAACATAATTCTTTAATAAGTTTATCTTTTAATCCATATATTTTTACATTTTCATTTAAATATTTTCCTAAATATTCTTCTATTCTTTTATTATTTTCATCATCAACAAAAATATATTCTATATTTAAATTTGCCCTAAAAGCTTCTTCAATAAGTCTAAAGCCTTCTATTATATATTTATTGCTTTTTTCTCTTCCTTTTCTCTCTTTTAATTTTTTTGTTTCTTTATATAAATTATTTTCTTTGCTTTCTATAAAAAACAATAACTACACCTCTTAATCCTTTATTATTGCCCCTTCAAGACTAGTTAAAGCTTCAGCCGAACCTATTGCAACTATAACATTTTCTTTATTAATTTTATCATCTGCTGCTGGATTTAAATTTACCTTACCTTTATTTTTAATGGCTATAACATTTATTCCATATTTTTTTCTAAGATTAAGGTCTTTTAAATTTTTTCCTTCCCATTCTTTAAGGGCTTTAATCTCAATAATACTATAATCTGATGATAATTCAATATAATCAAGTATATTAGAGGAAACCATATTATGAGCTACTCTTACCCCCATATCCTTTTCTGGAAGAACTACTCTATCAGCTCCAATTTTGTATAAAACCTTTGCATGTAATTCTCCATTTCCCTTTGCAATTATATATTTAACACCTAATTCTTTAACTATTAATGTTGCCATAACACTTGATTGTATATCTCCACCAATTGATATTATTGCTACATCAAAATTTCTTATACCTAAAGCTCTTAATGCATTTTCATCTGTTGCATCAGCTTGAACTGCATGAGTTACTTCACTTGCAATATCTTGAATTAAATCTTCATTTTTATCTATTACTAATACATCATTTCCTAAAGAATATAATGTAGTTGCAATTGATGAACCAAATCTACCAAGCCCAATTACTACAAATTGTTTTTTACTCAAAAAAATCACCCTCTAACCAATTAATATCTTTGTTTCTGGATATCTATAACCTTTATTTTTTCTCTTATTTGTTAAAGCTAATGCTACAGTTAATGGCCCAACTCTACCAAAGTACATTGTTATCATTATAATTATTTTTCCAATAAAATTTAATCTTTGTGTAACACCAGTAGTTAATCCAACTGTTGCAAAAGCTGATGTAGCCTCATATAATAAATCTATAAATTGTTCTTTTGGTTGTGTAATACATAATAACATTGTAACAACAACAACAAGACTAAAACTTATCATAAGTATTGCAAATGCTCTATAAACTAATTCTTTAGATAGTCTTCTTCCAAATAGTTCTGTGTCTTCTCTTCCTTTAATAACACTTACTACAGTTAATACAATTATACCAAAGGTTGCAGTTTTTAATCCTCCAGCTGTTGAACCTGGTGAACCTCCAATATACATAAGGATTATTGTTAAAAATTTTCCTCCAGAAGTCATTTTATCTAAAGATATGCTATTAAAACCGGCAGTTCTAGGAGATACCCCAGAAAATATTGCATTTAATATTTTATTTTTAATGCTCATAGGTCCTAATGTTTCTGGATTATTATACTCTAGTGCAAACATAAATAATATTCCTCCAAATAAAAGTATTGAAGTCATTAAAAGCACTAACTTGGTATGGGTAGATAATCTTCTATCTGTTTTATATTTAAGAAGTTCTATTATAACTGTAAATCCTAAACCTGAAACTATTATTATTATACTAAGAGTTATTAAAACTATAGCATTAGTTGAATAAGAAGTTACACTACTATACCCTCCAAATAAATCAAAACCTGCATTACAAAAAGCTGATACTGAATGAAATATTCCAAAATATAATCCTTTTAAAAATCCATAGTCTTTAATAAACTGTGTTGCAAGTAATACTCCCCCAATAATTTGTACTAAAACAGTAAATAAAACTATTCTTTCTACCATTTTTACTAAACCTTGAATGCTAAAGGTATTCATGGCCTCTTGCATTATAAGTCTATCTCTTAAAGTAATTCGCCTTCTTAATAAAATTGCTAAAAGGGTTGTAAATGCCATGAACCCAAGTCCACCAACTTCTATTAAAAGCATAATTACAACTTGACCAAACTCATTCCAATATGTTCCAGTATCCAATGTTACAAGCCCTGTTACACATACTGCTGAAGTTGCTGTAAAAAGTGAATCTAAAAAATTTGTAGCATTACCACTTTTAGATGATATAGGAAGAGTTAAAATTACTGCTCCTATAAGAATAACTATAGCAAATCCTAATGCTAAAATTTGAACTCCACTTAATTGTGAAGTTTTACTTTTTTTCATATAATTCATTAATAATCACTCCAAAGGCTATATATTTTCCCATATAAAAATAAATGCGACTTTAGTCGCATTTATAATGTTATTGCAAAATTAAGCATTTAGTTGTTTCTTAGCTACTTCTACTAATTCAGCAAAAGCCTTTGGATCGTTTATAGCTATTTCAGATAACATCTTTCTGTTTATGTCAACTCCAGCTAACTTCATTCCATTCATGAATTTAGAATATGAAAGACCTTTCATTCTTGTAGCTGCATTTATTCTAGCTATCCAAAGTCTTCTGTAATCTCTCTTCTTTAACTTTCTTCCTACATATGCATTTCTTAATGCTCTTATAACTGATTCATTAGCAGTTTTAAATAACTTGCTCTTTCCACCGTAGTATCCCTTTGCAAGTTTTAATACTTTTTTATGATTTTTACGAGAATTAACCGCTCTCTTTACTCTTGCCATTGTCTAAACCTCCTGTATCCTAAATCCTATAGGTATGGTAATAATTTCTTCATTACTTTTTCTTCACTTGCTGAAACATATCCAGTCTTTCTTAAGTTTCTTGTTCTCTTTGTAGTCTTCTTAGTTAAGATATGGCTCTTAAAAGCCTTTGCTCTCTTTAACTTTCCTGTTCCTGTTTTCTTAAATCTTTTTGCTGCACCTCTATGAGTTTTCATTTTTGGCATGATAATTTTCCTCCTCTCTCATTACGCCTTTTTAGGGCCTAAAACCATTGTCATACTTCTTCCTTCTTTTTTAGCAGGCTTTTCAACTACAGATACATCTTCTAGCTTGCTTTGAAATTTATCTAAAATCTTTAATCCTAGATGAGAAAGCTCCATTTCTCTTCCTCTGAATCTGACAGTGATTTTTACTTTGTCTCCATCTAATAAGAACTTTCTTGCATTTTTAGCTTTAATATCAATATCATGTTCTTCAATAGTTAAAGAAACTCTAATTTCTTTGATACTGATAACTTTTTGATTTTTCTTAGCTTCTTTTTCTTTCTTTGACTGCTCATAAATGAATTTACCTAAATCCATTATTTTGCAAACAGGTGGCTTTGCCCCTGGTGATATCATTACTAAATCTAAATCTGCTTCATCAGCTAACTTTTGTGCTTCTGCAGTTTTTAAAATACCTAATTGAGTTCCATCTGTGTTAATAACTCTAATTTCTTTTTCTTTTATATCTTCATTAACTATATATTTTTTGTTAATAATTTTCACCTCCGAAAAAAATAAAAAGCAGTATATAATAAAAAGGACGACATACTGCCGTCCTGTATATTATCCTAATTACTTTAGATAATTAACCATACTAAGCTAGCTTTAACTGCTGTATGGTGAGAAACGGCTGTTTCTTCTTGACCTAAGTTATTGTATCATCATTAATTTTTAATGTCAATACTTTATTTGCAAAAAGTCACCTTATTTCCAAATACCTTAACAATAGTATCAATAAATTCTTTATTAAGGCACTTTTCTTTGCTGTGAATTATTATATGCTCTGGAGAATTAGTTATTAATCCACTTATTATTATATCCTCCATATTTGCATCTACTCCAATTTTACATCCTGCAAGTTCTTTTAAAAATTCATCAAGAATATCTTTTCCATTGCCATCAGTTAAAGAATATCCTCCTAAGGTTTGTATTGTAAGATTAACCTCTTGAAGCTTACTATCTTGAATATTAACAAAGTATTTTAAAAGCCTTATAAATTCTTCATATTCTTTGTCTATTATATAATTTTCTATAATTCTATCTATAATAATTTCTATATTTGACCTTAATTCCTTCATTCTAAATAAAAGAAAACCATTTATATTAAATTCATTATTTTCTTCTATACATATTTTTATTTTATCTATTATTTCATTTATTATATTAGAATAATATAAAAAATCAGTATCTTTATTAGAATTTTCTAGTCTTAAAACCTTCATAATTATTTCTTCAGCTTCTAATAATTCACTTTGCCTTAAGAAAAAATAATTATCTGTTAGAAATTCAAATAGCTCTTTTTTTCTGTATTTTTCTATTATTATTTTATACATTATATTACTTACATACATTATTATTTTTTTTCTTATTTTTTCATTATAATTATCATCATCACATATAATTTTTATTATATGTGTATTTTTTTCTAAACTTTCAACTAAACCAATATTTATGCTCTTTTTCTTTAAAAGCTCTCTTAATCCTTGTAGTTCTTCAATAAAATCTAGTTCTTCTGAATAAGCTAATTTCAGTACAAGCATGGATTTCACTCCCTTCTGATAATAGTATGCTTTAAATCTTTAAGCTCTATTCAAAATTTATTATTTTGTTTTTCTGTTGATTTTTTTTATATCCAATAGTAATGTTATTTTAAGAAAATTTATAGGAGGTAATCATGTACTGTTTTATTGATTATAGAACTACAAAAGAAGAATTAGATAATTTATATAAACTAGGACTAGAACCAATTATTATTCCAAAAACATCTTTAGTTTATGAAGCCATTAATGGTCATGTAGATATTCAACTTAATATTTTAAGTAAGAAAGATAAACTTGTTATTGTATCTAAAGATATAAATAAAAATTTTCTTTCTTCTTTAAAAGATAAAAAAATAAATTATATTTTATCTCATAATTCTCTAGGTTTTAAATATCCTAATGACATTATATTAAATGGACTTATCTTAGAAAATTTTTTTATTCACAACCTAAACTTTACTGATAAAGCTCTTTTAGAAAGCCAAAAAGATAAAAAAAATATTCATGTTAAGCAAGGATACACTAAATGTTCTATACTTCCTATAAGAGAAAAAGCTATTATAACAAGTGATAAAAATATTGCTAAAGAACTTCTAAATTATGATTTTGATGTTCTTCTTCTTCCTGCTGGAGATATTATCTTACCTTCTTTAAATTATGGTTTTATTGGAGGCACTGGAGGAATGATTAGTGAAAATAAACTTGCCCTTTTTGGAGAACTTTCAAATTATGCTTATGGTTTAGATATTTACTCTTTTTTATACAAATTAGATGTAGAACCTATTTCCTTAAGAAAAGGTAAACTTATTGATAGAGGTAGTCTTCTAACTTTATAAGTCTTTATATTTTACGTAAAAACTATAAAAAAAGTGTTAATTATTATTTTGCTTTTTCCGCCCTATAGGCTCTAAATTAATGCAAAATAACAATTAACACTTCCTAACTAAATTATTAAGCTTCACCTAAAAGTCTTAATAATTTATTTAAATGTCTTTCTCCAACTATGCATTGGTCATTATTATTCATTTTTATTATCTTATTTTCGGCATCAACATCTGCTATATTTTTAATATTTACTAAAAAATTCTTATGACATTTATAAAAATCTTTTCCTAACTTTTCTTCTATGTCTTTTAATGTTGCATTTAGTATTATTTCTTCATCAACTCCATGCACCATAACCTTTTTCTTTTCCTCTAATTTTTCAAAAAAAGTTATTTTTTCACAGTCTAACTTTACATTATTCTCACCAAACTTAAAATTAATCATATCCCTCTCACCTTTTTTATAAAATTTCATACTTTTTTATTGTATCACATATTATTATTCGAATATACTGGAAAATTCTGAATTTAATATTTTTTTAATAAGTTTTAATCTTACTTGAGAGAATACTATTTTTCATAAGAGATGACATTACTGCAACACCATCTGCTCCTATCTCTAATACACTTTTATAATTTTCTTTATTAATTCCACCTATAGCATATACAGGTATATTTACTTTATTACATATTTCTTTAAACTCAATTAATCCTCTTGGCTTTAATCCTTTTTTACAATCTGTATTAAATACATGACCATAAATTATGTAATTAGCTCCTCTTTTCTCTGCTTCTATAGCTTCACTTAAACTATGAACAGATACTCCTTTTATTCCATTAAAATTTTTTCCTTTGTTTTCACAAAAATCTTTAAAGGATAATTGAATTCCATAGGCATTAACTTCTTCTGCTACCTCTACATTGCTATTTATTATTAATTTTATATTACTATCTTTTAAAATACTTTGCACATTTTTAGCCATAATTAATAATTCCTTATACTCTAAATCTTTTTCTCTTAAAATAAGATATTTTAAATTACTTTTTGATATTTCTTTTATTCTCTTATAAAAATCATTGCAAAGTTTTCTATTTGTAACTCCTATTATGTCCATTTTATTAAACCTCTTCTTCTTCAAGAAGTAACCTAACTACTGTATTAGCTTGATGATTAGCAACTATTGCTACTCTTGGAGCCATTAGTCCATTATTTACTTTTGCTTCATTAACAAAATCTCCACAAATATAAAATCTATTATTTAACTTTTTTGTTTGTATTATATTATTTGAATAAAACCCAGCCATACCTGAAGCTGATACTATTTTTTTATATTTAAACTTAGTTAATACTTCATTTACAAGCATTGCTTTATATTCTGGATTATCAAATGCTTCAACAATAATATCTACATCCTTAAATAATTCTTCTATATTTTCTTTTTCAATTTTTTTATCAATAGCTTCAATATTTACAAAAGGATTTACTTCTTTTAAAATTTCTTTTATTGCATGAACTTTTTTCATTCCAATATGCTTTACATAATATTGTTGTCTATTAAGATTACTTGGTTCAACCACATCAAAATCTATTATTTTTATAAACCCAACACCTATTCTTGTTAAAGATAAAGCTACATTAGAGCCAAGACCTCCTGCACCTGCTATTGCAACTCTTCCTTTTTTTAGCTTTTCATATACATAAGGAGTGTGCCTACTTATCATTAAAGCTTCAAGTTCTTCTTGTTTAGGAACTTCTCCTCTTTTTATAAGAGTAATTTTATCTCCATCCTTAACTTCTCTATCTTCCTTCATTGGAAATCCATTTAAAATTATTATATCTGCGTCATTTTTAAATTTATTTCTTATTTCAAATAAAGTATGTTCTTTTATAAATTCCTTTTTTTCATTAATATAAACTTCCAAAACTTTTAGCCTCCTCCAACAAAGCTTACAACTTCTATAGTATTATTTTCTGTAAGTTTAAAAGATTTAAAATCATCTTTAGACACTATTACCCCATCTACTTCAACAACAACTCTTTCTTTGTTGAATTTAATTTCTGATAATAATTCATCAATAGTTATTCCATTTTTTAAATTCATTTCTTTACCATTAACTTTCACAATTTTTCACCTTCTTTATAAATAAAAATAAAAACAAAGACTTGCTGTATATTATAGGCAAGTCTTTAAATTTACAAAGATTTTATTGCTTCCCTACGATGGTATTAACCACATCAGGTTTAAGAGTCTCAATTCTAACAGAATATCTCTCAACTAACTCCTAGTCAGTACCCCTAGCCTTTAATATTTTATTATGAAATAATTATATTCTTCTTATTTCTTATTGTAAAGTATAACTTTGTTAATAAAATATCTAATAAAAATACTTACCTTCTTTTAGAATGCCTATTGCTATTATTATTGTTGTTGTTATTGTTAAATTCCATTCCATTCATATTGTTCATTCCATTCATATTATTTATTCCATTGTTTTGATTGTTCATCATATTAAGGAAGTTTGAAAAATCATTTTGATAATTATTATTTCCACCTTGTCCCATCATACCTTGAAGCATATTTAATAAAGGATTGTTCATCATATTATTATTCATCATTCCATTCATCATATTATTATTTATCATAGGATTGTTCATCATTCCATTCATCATTGGGTTGTTCATCATTCCACTATTCATAAGAAAGTTTAATAATATATTTATTAAAGGATTCATTTTCTCCACCTATATAAATTACTGCTTATAATATATTATTTTTTTTATAACAAAATGATACTAGTTTATTATAAAGTGGCTTTTTTAACTAATAAATCAAATAATTTTTGTGATGATTCATCATTTTTATATAAAAATTCTGGATGCCATTGTACTGCAATAGCCATTTTTGCTTTCTCTATTTCTATTCCCTCTATTAATCCATCTGTTGCCATAGCATTTATTTTTATGTCTGTTCCTTTTTTTCTTATTCCTTGATGATGCAAACTATTTACTAACATACTTTCTTTTTGAATACATTCATAAAGAATTGTATCTTTAAATATTTCAACTTTATGAGTTCCTTTATTATATGGATGTTTTTGTTTATGAGTAAGGGTTATTTTATGTCCTCTTTCTGTTTGAATATCTTGATATAAACTTCCTCCCATAACAACATTTAAAATTTGAAGTCCTCTACAAATTCCTAATAAAGGCTTGTCCATATTTATTAATCTTTCTAATAAATATTTTTCTTCTTCATCTCTTTCAAAACATATTTCTCCACAATAATATTGTATTTTATCTGTATATAATAAAGGATTTACATCCTGTCCCCCTGTAAAAAGAAATCCATCCATTTCATCACATAATTCTTTTAATATATTTTTATCTGTAGTTAAAGGTAGCATATAAGGTATTCCTCCTGCCCTTATTATTCCATCCATATAACCTGGAACCATCCATAAACTATCTTTTTCTGAATCATATAATGGTAAAACTCCTATTTTAGCTTTCATAATTATCACTCCTTTAAAACAAAAAGGTGCACACTTTTATAAAGTGCACACCTTCGTACTATCTTAATTAGATATTATCAAAATAATATTTTATTGTCAAAAGCTATTACTTTCTTCCAAAGATTCCTTTTTTATGAGTTTTAGTAGCTTCTGCTCCTTCAGTTTCTTCTCCACAAACTCTCATAAATTCTTCTAAGGCTTCTTTTTGCTTTTCATTAAGGTTTTTAGGAATGTCAACTATTACTTTAACATATTGGTCTCCTCTGTTCTTTGTATTAACTATTTGAACACCCTTACCTCTTAATCTAAATACAGTACCTGATTGTGTACCTGCTGGAACTGTATATTTAACATCTCCATCAATTGTTGGAACCTTTATTTCTGTTCCAAGGGCTGCTTTACCCATAGAAATATGAGTTTCTACATGTATATCATTATCTCTTCTAATGAACTTTTTAGATGGTGCAACTTTAAATACAACATGTAAATCTCCTGCTGGTCCACCATTTTTACCTGCATGACCTTGACCTCTTAAAGTCATGTATCTTCCTGTATCTACACCTGCTGGAACTTTTATAGTTATCTTTCTGCTCTTTCTTGTAGTTCCTTTTCCTTTACATGTATGACATGGCTTTTCTGCAATTTTACCCTTACCACCACATTGGTCACATGTAACAGTTCTTATAGAAACTCCAAAAAGACTTTGAGTTTGCATATTTATATGACCTTGACCATGACATTTTGGACAAGTCTTTAACTCTGTTCCCTTTTCAGCTCCTGTTCCATTACAATCCTCACAGTTTTCAACTCTTGAAATTGAGAATTGCTTTTCAGCACCAAATACAGCTTCTTCAAAAGTTAAGTTTAAAGTATATTCAATATCTTCCCCTTTAACTGGTCCATTTCTTCTTGTTGAAGTTCTTCCACCACCAAAAATATCACTAAATATATCTCCAAAGTCTCCAAAATCACTAAATCCACCACTGAATCCGCCAGCTCCACCGCCAAATCCACCTGGTTCTGCTGTTCCAAATCTATCATAGTTAGCTTTCTTTTCAGGGTCTGAAAGAACTTGATAAGCTTCATTTATCTCTTTAAATTTTTCTTCTGCTTCTTTATTTCCTTGGTTTTTATCTGGATGATATTTTATAGCTAATTTTCTAAATGCCCTTTTTATTTCATCATCGCTTGCACCTTTTTGAAGTCCTAAAACTTCATAATAATCTTTGCTTGCCATTTGAATTTCACCACCTAGTTTATTTTTAACTTTAGAAAAGGGAAGACGACCTGTGTCTTCCCTCTAACATTATATAAGGTTATACCCTATTTTTGCAAACTATTTATCGTCGTCAACCTTAAAATCTGCATCTACAACATTGTCATCTTGTGGACCTGCTGCTCCTCCTTGAGCTCCCATGTTTGGATCAAATCCTTCTGCACCTGGTTGTGCTCCTGCTTGTTGATAAATCTTTTGAGAAACTGCATAGAATGCTTGATTTGCTTCTTCCATAGCTTTCTTAACTGCTTCTATATCATCAGAATCCTTAACTTTCTTAAGTTCTTCAATTTTAGCTTCTATATTTGACTTATCTGCTGCATCAACTTTGTCACCAAGTTCACCTAAAGTCTTTTCTAATTGATAAATTGTTTGGTCAGCATTGTTGTGAACTTCTATTTTTTCTTTTCTCTTCTTATCTTCTTCTGCAAACTTTTCAGCTTCCTTAACAGCCTTATCTACTTCTTCTTCACTTAAGTTAGTTGAAGCAGTTATTGTTATGTTAGCTTCTTTTCCTGTTCCCTTATCTAAAGCAGATACCTTAACAATACCATTTGCATCTATATCAAAAGTAACTTCAATTTGTGGAATTCCTCTTGGAGCTGGAGCTATTCCTGAAAGGTTAAATCTTCCTAAGCTCTTATTGTCAACAGCCATTTGTCTTTCTCCTTGAAGTACATTTATATCAACTGATGTTTGGTTATCAGCATAAGTTGAGAAGATTTGACTCTTCTTAGTTGGAATTGTTGTATTTCTTTCAATTAATGGAGTTGAAATACCACCTGCTGTTTCAATACCTAATGTTAATGGAGTAACATCTAATAATAATACATCTTTAACTTCACCAGTTAATACACCTGCTTGAATAGCTGCACCAATTGCAACACATTCATCTGGGTTAACTCCCTTTGAAGGTTCTTTTCCTGTAAAGTTCTTAACAGCCTCTACAACTGCTGGAATTCTTGTTGAACCACCAACTAATATTACTTTATCTACTTGACTTATTGAAAGTCCAGCATCTTCTAAAGCTTTCTTCATTGGAGTTATAGTTCTTTCAACTAAATCATGAGTTAATTCATTAAATTTAGCTCTTGTTAAGTTTAAATCAATATGTTTTGGACCTGTTGCATCTGCTGTAATAAATGGTAAGTTAATGTTTGTTTGAGTTGATGAAGATAATTCTATCTTAGCTTTTTCAGCTGCTTCTTTTAATCTTTGTAAAGCCATCTTATCATTTCTTAAATCAATTCCATTTTCAGCTTTAAATGTATCTGCAATGTAATCCATAATCTTGTTATCGAAGTCATCACCACCAAGTCTTGTATCACCATTAGTTGCTAATACTTCAAATACTCCATCACCAAGTTCAAGTATAGATACATCAAATGTACCACCACCTAAATCATATACAAGTATCTTTTCGCTTGTGTCTGTTTTATCAAGACCATAAGCAAGTGATGCAGCTGTTGGTTCATTTATTATTCTTAAAACTTCAAGTCCTGCAATCTTACCTGCATCCTTTGTTGCTTGTCTTTGAGCATCATTAAAGTATGCTGGAACTGTAATAACTGCCTGAGTTACTGGTTCTCCTAAATAGCTTTCTGCATCAGCTTTAATCTTTTGAAGAATCATTGCTGAAATTTCTTGTGGTGAATATTCTTTATCATCTATTTTAGTTTTATGGTTAGTACCCATTTCTCTCTTTATTGAAATTATTGTTTTATCCGGATTAGTTATTGCTTGTCTTTTAGCTACTTGACCTACTAATCTTTCTCCATTAGCTTGGAAAGATACTACTGAAGGAGTAGTTCTTGAACCTTCTGAGTTAGCGATAACTACTGGTTCTCCACCTTCCATAACTGCTACACATGAATTTGTTGTACCTAAGTCGATTCCTATAATTTTACTCATAATTTATTCCTCCTAAAAATATAGATTACTCTATGTTCAATTTGCTTTTTTTATTAATTGGCTACTTTAACAACTGTGTGTCTTATAACCTTGTCACCTTTTTTATAACCCTTCATGAAAACTTCAGCTACTACATTTTTGTCAAGATTTTCATCTTCAACATGCATTACTGCTTGATGAAGATTAGGGTCAAAACCTTCATCTACTGGAATTTCTTCAACTCCAAGCTTTTCAAAGGATGATTGTAAGCCTTTCATTGTCATTTCAATTCCTTTTTTAAGGTCTTCTACAGAACCATCTGCTGCATAAGCTCTTTCTAAATTATCTAAAGTTGGAAGAACTTCTTTTAAAACATCTGCACAGGCATCTGTATAAATTCCTTCTTTTTCTTTAGTTGTTCTTTTTCTATAATTTTCATATTCAGCAGTTAATCTTAGAAGTCTATCTTTTAATGTTTCTACTTGATTTGTAAGCTTTTTAATTTCTTCTTTGTTTTTTCTTAGCATATCTAATTCATCCTTTTTATCATCATCTTCAGAAGCTTCTTTATTATTTTCTGCTGTTTCTTGTTTTTCTTCTTCTTGTTTTTCTTCTTGTTTTGTCTCTTCTTGTTTTACTTTTTCATTTTCAGTAGTTTCTTCTGTTGTTTCATAGTTTTTTTCATCTATCATTCATTTCCACCTCTTCTCTCATTCACTCTAGTTCATGCTTTTTTAATGTATAATTTAATTCTTTCATTACTTGAGCCATTATTGCTATTACTCTTGAATAATTAATTCTTCTAGGTCCTATTAACCCTATAGTTCCTATAGATTTATTTCCTAAAGAATACTCAGCAGAAATTACACTACAATTTTTAGCTTCAGGAATGTAATTTTCATCTCCTATCTTTACTGAAAATTCTCCATTAGGTTCTATAAGCTCTAGTACACAATCTTTATCATAAAGTAAATTTAGTATTTCCTTTGCACTATCTATATCATTATACTCTTGGTAGTTAAAGATATTTGTAGTTCCCTCCATAAATACTTCTGAAGGATTTTTTTCTTCTTTTAATGTTTCATAAAGTGCTGGAACTATTGCATTAAATAAATCATCAAAGCCTTTTAAATCACTCTTTAAGTTATTTATTACTTCAAGGTTTATTTCTTCAATTGTTAAACTATTTAATCTTTTATTCATTATATTATTTATAACTTGAAGTTCATTTGATGATGGTGATTTTTCAACCTTTATTCTATGATTTTTAATTACTCCTCCATCTGTAACTATTACTAATACTACATTGTGTTCATCAACCTTTAAAAGTTGAATAGATTTTATATAACTTTGTCTTACAGAAGGTGTTTGAACTACACAGGTTAAATTTGTAAGTTCTGATAATAATGTACTTGCCTGCTTAACTATTTTATCAACCTCAAGCATTGCAGAATCTATAATATATTTTTTAATCTGCATTTCCTCATCAGAAGATAAATGAGCACTTTGCATTAATTTATCAACATATAATCTGTATCCTTTTGATGATGGAACTCTGCCTGATGAAGTATGTGGTTGTTCTAAAAATCCCATATCTTCAAGATCAGCCATTTCATTTCTTATAGTAGCAGACCCTACACCAAGATTATATTTTTTTGCTAACGTTCTTGAACCTACAGGTTCTCCTGTATTTATATAGTCATTTATTATTGCCTCAAGAATTTTTATTTTTCTATCATCAATAGGCATTGTTCTCACCTCTTTTTATTAGCACTCATTAGTGATGAGTGCTAATGACTATGGTTTAATAGTATATTTTCTTTAATTATTTGTCAATTATTATAATTAGCTTTTTTAAGCAATTAAATCTTTAAATATGAATTTATTCTTATTTTTCTTTAATTTACTTCATTTTTCTCCCTATTCTAATATCATATCACTCATAACAATATTAGATAATTCTATTCCTTTTTTAGTTAAAAAAATTCTCCCATTTTCTCTAATTAACAATGAATTTTTTATATGTTTTTCTATAACTTCCTTATATAATTCATCAACTTTCTTTTTAAATCTAATTTCAAATTCCTTTTCTTCAATTCCCTTTATCATTCTTAATCCCATAAACATAAATTCTTCAATATTATCTTTTTCTGTATTTTCTAATTCTTCCTCTATAACTGATTTGTTTTCATTTATATTATTTATATATTCATTTATACTATCTATATTTTTTATTCTCTTTCCATTTATATAAGAACTTGAAGAAACTCCTACTCCTATATATTCTTTACATTCCCAATATATTTTATTATGAAAACATTCTTTATTTTCTTTTGCATAATTAGAAATTTCATATTGATAATATCCTTTAGATTCAAGAAAATCTCTTCCTAGTTCATACATTTTTCTCTCCTCTTCTTCAGAAGGCAAATCTAATAAATCCTTATTATATAAAGAATAAAAGGGGGTTTTTTCTTCAATAATAAGACTATAACTTGAAATATGCTCTGGATTAAGTTCTGTAACTTCTTTTAAACTTTCAAGCCAAATATTAAGACTTTGATTTGGAAGACCAAACATCATATCAATATTTATATTTTTAAAACCAATTTTTCTTGCAAGAATATAATTTTCTTTAAATTCTTCATAGGTATGAATTCTTCCTATTTTTTTTAATATTTCATTATTTGTACTTTGAAGTCCAAAACTTATTCTATTAATTCCTCCATTTAAAATTATTTCTAGCTTTTCTTTATTTATTGTTCCAGGGTTACACTCTATAGTTTTTTCTACATTTTCTATAAAATTTAATTTATTTATTGTATTTAATAAAGATTTTAAATTTTCATTATTTAAATAAGAAGGAGTTCCTCCTCCAATAAATAGGCTTTCTATTTTATATTCTTTTGTTTTTTCTAATATCTCTTTATTTAATGCTTCTATATATTTATCCATAAGTTCTTCTTTATGCGAATAGGATGGAAAATCACAATATAAGCACTTTTGTTTGCAAAAAGGTATATGTATATATAATGCTATTTTTTTCATAAATTTCTCCTTAAAAATTAAAAGAGGACTAAAATGCCCTCTTTTAATTTATATTATCCTAGTATTATTTCTGCCTGTTCTCTTAATAAATCAATTTTGCTATCTGCATCTACTACTGAAAAATTATATATCTCTGTAAATATAAAGAAGTAATTTGAAATAGCTATTCTTCTTGCTCTTTCTATATTTAAATCTTTTTCTATTTTTTCTAATAATTCTATTTCCCTTGCTTCATAATCACCATCAATTAATGCTAAACCTAATATTTCAAAATATATTATTCTTTTATTTCTTACTGTTGCTTTTGAAAGCACTTTCATTATATCTTCATAACTTATATTTTTCATTTCATAATCCTTTGGCAATTTTAATTCTTCTTTATAGTCTTCTATTAATTCTTTTTCTTCCTTAGCAAAGACTTCATCAACATTTGCCATTTGATTTACTAATTCTAAAAAAGCTATTGCTTCATCTCTTTTTAATTCATTTAAAAACATATATCTTCCCCCATCCATCTGATAATAATAATAATAATATATATACAATAATTTAAGTATATTATATATTATTTTCTATAATTATTCATCTTAATTTTAGATAGAATGGAAATAATTATTATGCTAGTCAACTTTTAGTATAGACATAAATGCTTCTTGAGGAACTTCAACAGAACCTACCTGTCTCATTCTCTTCTTTCCTTCTTTTTGCTTTTCTAAAAGTTTCTTCTTTCTTGATATATCTCCACCATAACATTTTGCAAGGACATCTTTTCTCATTGCCTTAATAGTTTCTCTAGCAATAATCTTGCTTCCTATAGCAGCTTGTATTGGCACTTCAAACATTTGTCTTGGAATTATTTCTTTTAATTTTTCTGCAATTCCTCTACCCTTATTATAAGCCCTTTCTGCTGGAACTATCATTGATAATGCATCTACAATATCTCCATTTAATAATATATCAAGCTTAACAAGTTCTGTTCTTGTATATCCTTTAAATTCATAATCTAAAGAGGCATATCCTCTTGTTCTTGATTTTAATGTATCAAAGAAATCATATATTATTTCGTTTAAAGGAATATCATAATAAATAACAGCTCTCGTTTCTTCTATATATTCTATATTTATATAAGAACCTCTTCTTTCTTGACAAAGTTCCATAACTGAACCAACATAATCCTTTGGTGCTATTATTGAAGCTTTTACAACTGGTTCTTCCATATAAGCAATTTCTGTTGGCTTTGGAAGATTTGTTGGATTAGTTATATCTATTACCTCTCCATCTGTTTTTGTAACTTTATATATAACTGAAGGAGCAGTAGTTATAATATCTAAATTAAATTCTCTTTCTATTCTTTCTTGAATTATTTCCATATGTAATAAACCAAGGAAACCACATCTAAATCCAAAACCTAATGCTACTGAAGTTTCAGGTTCAAAATTTAATGCTGCATCATTTATTTGAAGCTTTTCTAAAGCTTCTTTAAGTTCATCATATTTAGCTCCATCTACTGGATATATACCAGAGTAAACCATTGGTATAGCAGGTTTATAACCTGGAAGTGCTTCTTTAGTTGGTCTTTCAGCTTCAGTTACTGTATCACCAACTCTTGCATCTCTTACATTTTTAATTGAACCACAAATATATCCAACATCTCCTGCACTTAACTTATCTATAGCCATCATTTTAGGAGTAAATACCCCAACTTCAACTACTTCACAAGTACTTCCTGTTGCCATAAACTTTATTTTTGTTCCTGGTTTTACTTCTCCATCAAAAACTCTTATAAAACATACAACACCCTTATAACTATCATAAACAGAGTCAAAGATTAATGCTTTTAAAGGAGCTTCTTCATCACCTTTAGGTGCTGGAAGCTTTTGAACTATTTCTTCTAAAACATCTTCTACATTTAATCCTGTTTTTGCTGATATCATTGGTGCATCTTCTGCTTCAATTCCAATTACATCTTCAATTTCTTGCTTTACTTCATCTGCTCTTTGAGATGGTAAATCAATTTTGTTTATAACTGGAGCAATTTCTAAATTATTATCTAATGCTAAATAACAATTTGCTAAAGTTTGAGCTTGTATTCCTTGAGTTGCATCAACTACAAGAAGTGCTCCTTCACAAGCTGCTAAGCTTCTTGATACTTCATAGGTAAAGTCTACGTGTCCTGGAGTATCTATTAAATTTAAGATATATTCTTCTCCATCTTTACCTTTGTATATAAGTCTTGCTGCTTGAGATTTAATTGTAATTCCTCTTTCTTTTTCAATTTCCATGTTATCTAGAACTTGAGCTTCCATTTCTCTTTTTGTTAATGTATTAGTTAGTTCTAATAATCTATCTGCTAAAGTAGATTTTCCATGGTCTATGTGCGCTACAATTGAAAAGTTTCTTATGTGTTCTTTTCTATTACTCATATATAAAACTGCTTTATTTTAGCAGTTACTTCACCCCCATCACTAGAAATTAGATAAATTATATCATACAAATTATATTTATCGCAAACAAATACTCTTCTCTACAGAAACTATATTATATCATAAATTATATGTCTATTGAAAACTTAAAATCTTTTTTTCCTATTTTAATAACTATTTCATCTTTAGAGTATATTTTTATTTTAGAATTATCTTTTAAAAAACTTGAAAAATCTTCACCAAACTCTTTGCTTACAAGTTCGTAATTATTATCTGCATTTCCTAAGGGAGATAAGGCATTTGTATTTACCATATTTATTTTTATAAGACCTATACAGCCTAAAGAAAATATTGTTATTAAAGTAATTATTGTTAAATATTTTTTTAACATTTATTTCACCTTCAAAATTTTTTCTATACTTTATGAAGGATATCCAAAATATTAATTTTTATACATTATGTTTTAAGGAGTTTTTTCTCTATTAATATATTCTGCAATTAATCTTGCTATTAGTTTTGCTGAATTTTTAGCTTCTTGTGATGTATTAACATTAGCTCCACACTCTATAAGCATTGTACTATCACTTAAACTTTGGGTTTTTCTCATAGCTCCATAATTGTAAATCATGTGATTTCTTGTAAATCCTGGGAACAGTTCATTAGCCTTATTATAAAATTCATCTGCTAATTTTTGATTTGCTTCATACCTAGTACTTTTAGTTGCTGTTACAAACATTATTTTAGCTGTACTTTCTCCATTTACTATAGCTGTTACTGCATTTTTGTTTTCAACTGAATCTCTATGAAGGTCAATAATTAATTTAAAATTATCTCCATATTCATTCAAATATTTTTGAACTGTTTCTATAGACCTTCCATAACTATCATTATAAGATTCGCTATGGTTTGTTTTATCATGTATTACTGATATTCCATAGGTATTTTTAAGTTCTTCTTCTAAAACGTCTCCCACCCCTACAACATTATAGTTTTCATCAACTGAATCTATACCTCCTTCAGCATAAGCTTCTGTGGTATGAGTGTGATATATAAGAACTTCTGGTTTATTTTCATCAAGTTCCTTTTTTAAAGAATTATCACTTATATTATCTACTCTTATAATTGTTTTTTCATCTATACTAAAAGGAATAATATTATTTGTTTTTATATTAGCTTTTATTCCAAAATAACTTATTTCATTTCCAATTATGCTATTACTATTTAAATTATTTAACCCTAAAGTTTCAAGTATTAATGTTTTTAGTGTAAGTTTATTTTCTACATATTCACTTTCATCATAAATTTCACTTTCTATAATAGGCATTCCAAAATTAAGAAGTTGAATATATGGAAGAGTTCCATTTTCTGTATTTTCTTTTAGCACTTTTAAAAGCCTTCCAGAATAAATTAATATAAAAAATAAAAATATTATTATTCCTATATTAATTTTATGTTTATTTTTCCTAACTCTTATTATAGTTCCATACAAAATAAAAGCCTCCTAAATTTTCCTTAGAATTACTTTATAAGTATATGGAAATTTTACATAATTATTAGTACTTTTTTAATTCATAAATTTATTAATGTCTTCCATAGTCATATTAGGTTGTGTTGCTATATTTATTCCATTTGAAATTATTTTTGATAAAGAATCTATAATTAAATCTACTTCCTTAGGAGTTACTATTAAATCTCCAACATAAGGATTAAGCACTTCCCTTATAAGAACCTTTTTTGCATCTTTGTCAACATTTTTAAGCATATTATAAAATTCCTTTCCTTCTTCTGCTTCATTAATTAAATTATCTAAAACCATATCTATAGTATCGTTAGCTATTGTTGAAGCATCTACAACTGTTGGAACTCCAACTGCTATTACCCTTACCCCAAGTTCTTCTTTATTTATTGCTTTTCTATGGTTTCCAACTCCTGCCCCTGGTGAAATTCCAGTATCACTTATTTGAATAGTTTTATTTAATCTTTCAATTCTTCTAGCTGCTAATGCATCTATACATATTATTAAAGAAGGTTTTATATTTTCAACTAAAGCTTTAATAACTTCTACTGTTTCTATTCCTGTTGTTCCTAAAACTCCTGGAGAAATAGCAGCTACAGATATCATATCTTCTTCCATAAATTCTGGCATAACCTGACTTAAATGCCTTGTTACCATTATACCTTCTATTACCTTTGGTCCTAAAGCATCTGGAGTTACATTCCAATTTCCTAAGCCTACTACTAAAACTTTATCCTCTTTTTTAACATTTGCTAATTTTTTTAATATTTTTCCTAATACCTTTGATACACTATCCATAAGTTCTCCATCATATTCTGCAAACTTTGGAATATCTAAAGTTATATAATTTCCAATAGGTTTTCCTAGTTTTTCTGCACCATTTTCGTTTATAATTTTTACTATACTTATTTTTGTTCCATCAATTTCTTTTTCCTCTAATATAACTCCATCTGCCTCTTTATTATTGTTTTCTTTATACATTTCTCTAGATTCTAAAGCCAAATCAGTTCTTACATTTACCATAAAAACACCTCTTATTTAAATTTATATATATTTATTTTCCCATAATATATAAATTTAATACTTGAATATGTGAAATTTCAATGTTATAATAGGCTTTGTTGAATATGACTCGTACGCAGATTTCCCCAAAAACTGCAAGAGGCCCTATAAAAATTTGAGGGGGTGAATTAAGAATGGCAAATATTAAATCAGCAAAGAAAAGAATAAAGGTTACTGAAGTTAAGACTGCTCAAAACAGAATGATTAAGTCTGCTTTAAAGACTACTATAAAGAAATTTGAAGCTGCTGTTGCTGCTAAAAACGTTGAAGAAGCTCAAACTTCATTCGTTAAGGTTACTAAGGCTTTAGATATGGCTGCTCAAAAAGGAGTAGTTCACAAGAACATGGCTGCTAGAAAGAAATCAAGATTAGCTGCTAAGTTAAATGCTTTAGCTTAATTAAGTATAAACCGACCTATAAGTTAGGTCGGTTATTTACTTTTTAATCATAAGAGTTTCAACTAAAAGCATTTCTAACTCCATTTTCTTATCTGTACTAGATGATTTTAACTTTTCTTCAGTTTTCATACATAATCTTATAAGCTCTTTAAGCTGTCTTAATGAAAATTTATTACTTAAATTTATCATTTTTTCACATACAAAGGCAGGTAATTTAAGTTCTTTTACAAAATCATCAGTTTTCTTTCCATTAATTACTCCAATCTTTATTTTATATAATCTTTTAAATTGATTTTCTATTGAAGTTATTATAAGCATATGTTGGTCTGCTCTAAATAAAAGTTCATCCATAATATCTATAGCTTTATCTATTTTTCTTTGAGATATTAAATCTACTAAATCAAAAATATCCTCTTCATTTTTAGGTGGTAAAAGCTTATTAATATCTTCTCTTTTAATTTCTCTACCATTAGTATAGGCAAGGAGCTTATCTATTTCTCTATTTACTATATCAAAATTATTAGCTACTCTTTCACAAAAATATCTAAGCTCAATTTTTCCTATTCTACCTTCCTTCTCTTGAAAAATCTCCTCTACTTTTTTATTAAATTTATCTCTTTTAAGCTTTTCAAAATATACTATTGAAGTTATTTTATCTAAAGATATAAGCTTTTTATTTTTTCTAGGAGTTTCTCTTTTATCACTAAAAATATAATACATAATTAATATTGTATAAGGTGGCATATCCTTTAAATATTCTTTTATTTCTTTAAATATAGAATTTCCTGTACTATCACTTTTTTCTTTTAAAAAGTTTGCTCTATAAACAATCACTAATTTTTTTTCACTCATTAATGGCATAGTTTCACAAGCATTTTTTATATCATCTGCTGTAATTGTTAAACCATCTAACTTTATATAATTAAGGTCTCCAAGTCCATCTGTTATAAAAGGCTTTGAAATTAACTTAATTTCCTCTTTTATAAGCTCCTCATCTAATCCACAAAATATATATGAATTTTTTAAAGAATTCTTCTTTACATCATTTTCTAAAACATCATAAGTAATCAAGTTAATCCACCTTTCTATGCTAATATAAAATAATTTTGTCTTTTAAAATATAAAATCCATTTAAATTGTTATTCTTAAAATCTATTATATCATATTCTTTCTTAAAGTTTTTCTTCTTAGACATGTTAATTGTATATTCTCTTTCTTTAATCTTTATAATAAAATCCTTATCATCTTTAAATATTTCTATTCCATTTTTTATTTTTATCTTTTTTCCTTCTCTATAGCCCTTTGAAGTTAATGAAACTTTTTTAAGAGTTTTTATATCTATATTTCTTTTATTAGTAACTACTGCTCTATCTCCCCTATAAGATACTAAAATAGCTCCTTCTTTATAATAATCTACCCTTACTATGGGGCTATAAATATGAATCATAAACACAAAATTTGCTATTATGGGAAGAAGTATAAACTTTTTATCCTTTTTAACTCCATAATATAAACCTATTAAAGCACATACATATATAAGTGCAAAGCCTTTATTTATTATAATTTCTTGTGGGAAAATGTATAAATAATACATAATAGAATCTAAAAAATTTATAACTTTATATATTATAAAACTTATAAAATCAAATAAAATAGAAAAAGGGAGAACTATTAAAAGCAAATTGCCAAGTTTTATTAAAATATCAAAAATAGGTACAAGTATTGTATTTCCTATAATAAAAGCAATAGAAAATTCTTCAAAAGCAATAATCATTATGGGAATAGTAAACACTTGAGCAGATAAAGATATTGAAAAAGTTTCTCTTAAATACTTAGGAAATTTATAAAGTTTATTATTTAATTTTTGTGAAAACATAATTATTCCTAAGGTAGCTAAAAAAGAAAGTTGAAATCCTAACTTAAAAGGAGCATAAGGGGCTAGTAAGGTAATTATTAATGCACTAAAAGCTAATGCCCCTAAAGAATTATAATTTTTCCTAAGCCCAAAAGAAAAACTTAAAAACATTATCATTATTAATGCTCTTAAAGAAGAAAATTCTGCTCCTGTAAGTAAAACATAAATAACAGTTCCTAATAATGCTATTTTATTATTTAAAAACTTTTTTAAAATTCCATATACTAATGCTACATGAAGGCCTGAAACACTAACTGCATGAATAACTCCCATTCCCCTCATATCTTCTGAGTCCTCATTGTCTAAATAATCAGAACAGCCAAAAGCTAATGATAAAATAAGTCCCGCTTTTCTTTTTCCTATATTTTCTTCTAATTTAAAATAAATTTTCTTTCTTAATTCATATAATTTATATCTAAAATCTTCTTTAATTTTTTTAGAAGAATTTACTTTTATATTTCCTATAATGCCCTTTTCTCTATCTACTTCTTTAGTAAAAATTCCTTTTATAATAAATTTTTCTCCAAGTTCACCTTGAAAATCTTGTATATAAAGTCTTTTTCCTTTAAATGAAATTATTTTATAGTAAGATTTATTTTCTATAACTCTTATTTCTCCAATAAAATTTTTATTAATGTTTACATTATAGTAATTTATATTTATTCCTATACCTATAAGAAAAATAATGACTATAAATATAGTAAAACATTTGTTAGTTGAAAATAATATAAAAATAAAAAAACAGCCAGCAACAATAGCTGCTGGCAAAAAATATTTAAAATAAAGACCATAAACAATAGAACTTATAATTATTGTTAATGATATGTAAATAATTGGTGTTTTAACTTCTCCAATTTTTTCTATATCCAAGACAGCATCACCTCATTATTTAATGCTATCCCTTTTGTTGAATTTTAATCTATTTTAATTAATTTTTTGTTTTTGGATTAAATATTAATGCCATTAAATATCCAAAAAATATTGATGCTGTTATTCCTGAGGCAGCGCCTTTAATTCCTCCTGAGAAAGCTCCAATAAAGCCTGATTCTTTTACTTCTTTTATTGCAGCCTTTGCAAGGCTATTTCCAAAGCTAGGAAGAGGAATAGTTGCACCTGCTCCTCCAAAGTCTACAAGTTTATCATATATTCCAAAGGCTCCTAAAATAGCTCCTAAGGTAACAAATATAACTAATATCCTTGCAGGAGTAAGCTTTGTTGTATCCATTAAAATTTGACCTACAACACAAATTAATCCACCAACTATAAATGCTCTTACAAATTCCATTTTTATCACTTCCTTTAATCCATTTCTATTGAAACTGCATGGGCTATTCCAGGTATACTTTCTCCTTGAAGAGAAGAGGTTGAACTCATTAAAGCACCTGTTGATACTAAAAGAACACTTTTTATTTCTTTTCTCATTAATTTTTTATATAAATATCCTGTTGCTACTACTGCAGAACAACCACATCCACTTCCACCAGAGCAGGTGTTTTGCTCTTCATTATAAAAAATACTTTCTCCACAATCCATATGATTTTCTCTTATATCATATCCATATTCAAGTAATAATTTATCTGTCATTGCTTTTCCTACAGAGCCTAAATCTCCTGTAGCTATAATGTCATAGTCTTTAGGAGTCCTTCCTGTATCTTTAAAATGTTTATAAATTGTATCTACAGCAGCTGGTGTCATAGCTGCTCCCATGTTATTTGGGTCCATAATGCCATAATCCTTTACAAGGCCTGTTGTTACATAAGTAACTTTTGGATACTCACCATGTTTTCCAAGAACCATAGCTCCAGAACCTGTTACTGTCCATTGAGCAGTAGGAGCTCTTTGAGAACCATATTCTAATGGAAATCTAAATTGCCTTTCAGAGGAACTAAAATGAGATGATGTAGCTGCCACTACATACTCAGCAAAACCTCCATCCATCATAAGAGAAGCTAAGCTTAAAGATTCTGACATAGTTGAACAGGCTCCGTATAGTCCAAAAAAAGGAATAGAAAATTCCCTTGCTGCAAAGCTAGATGATATTATTTGATTTAATAAATCTCCTGAAAAAAGATAGTTTATATCACATTCATTTACTTTAGCTCTTTTAATAGCTTCTTTTATTGCAGTAAACATCATATCACTTTCTGCTTTTTCAAAACTATCCTTTCCACAAGTATCATCATTTAAAATTTCATCAAAATATTCTCTTAAAGGACCTTGCCCTTCTTTAGGACCTACTATTGAAAAGGTTGAAATAATTTTAGGAGGATTACTTAATTTAATAGTTTGAGTTCCTATCCTTTTTGTTCCTTTGTTTTCCATTTTAATACCTCCTAAAATATATTAATAAAATAATAAATCAATCCAATAATTACAGATGAACCTATTCCATATACAAGAACTGGTCCTGCAATAGTAAACATTTTTGCTGCTACTCCAAATACAAATCCTTCTTTTTTAAATTCTATTGCTGGCGCAACAACTGCATTAGCAAATCCTGTTATAGGAACTACAGTACCTGCTCCTGCAAAACTAGCTATTTTATCATAAATTCCTACTCCAGTTAACAAAGCACCTATAAATACCATTATTATTGATGTTAAAGCAGAAGTTTCTTCTATGCTATATTGAAATCTTTCTAATATTTTCATTATTACTTCACCTATAGTACAAATAGCACCACCAACTAAAAATGCCTTAACACAATTACTTAAAATTTTAGGCTTTGGTTTTGTTTCATCTGTTATTACCTTAAATTTTTGTTTTATGTTATTTTCCTTGGTCATAAAATTCCACTCCTTTTTTATTCCTATACCTTAGTATTCCTAATAATATAAATAAAAAACCTTATTTTAAAAATTTTTTATAAAAAATTTTTATGTTTTTAAAGGAAATTTTCAGTATGTTTTAATAAGTTTTTCCATGATTTGTATTTTTTCTTTTTTTATGTTATAATGTTTTATGAAATAGAATTTAAAAGGTGGTTAACAATGAGGAAAAAATTATCGCTTTTATTAGCATCTGTACTTATTATGTCAAATGTACATTGTGTTCATGCCGCTAATGGTGATTTACAACAAAATAAGATTCAGTTTAATGATATGTCTGCAGAACTTACATCTATAAATGATGAAATTTCTAAACTTAATGGAGAAATATATAGCCTTGAAAAAAAGGTATCTGAATATGAAGGCGAGATAAATAATTTTGAGGAAGAAATCTCTGTAAAAGAATCTACTATTTCAGAATTAAAAAAAGAAATAAAAAATGATGAAGAAATGCTTTCAAGTAGAATTAGAGAGTTATATAAAAATGGGACAACCTCCTCATTCAATACATTAACTTTTATATTAAATTCTGAAAGTTTAGGAGAGCTTATAGATAGAATTAGTTATGCAAATAAAATAGTAGATGCTGATAATAAGTTAATTGAAGAACATAATAATAATCTAGATGAATTAAATAAAACGATTTCTGACTTAGAAAATCAAAAAAATACAGTAGACTCTTTAAATGACCAAGTTAAAAGTGATCTTAATACAATTCAAGAAAAAAAATCTTTACTTGAAGATAAAAAAGTACAAGTTTCTAAGGAAATTGAAAAACTAAAAGAAAAAATAGAAGAAAATGAAGAAAACTTAGTAAAACATCAAATAGAAGTTATTAATTCAGCTTCTCCTAACAGAGCACAACTTACTGAGGCTATTTCTGTTTTAAGTAGTTTACTTCCAGAAATCTCAACAAAATCAGTAATAGATAAAACTAATAATGCTATTTCTGCTGCTAATGCTAAATTAGCAACTTTAAAAGAAGATGATACAAGTGCTGAATTTTCTTTTGATTTAAAAAATGTAGATACTTCTAAATTTAAAAAAGCCTATGCTTTTGTAGCTACAGCTTATTGTAATGATGCTTATACATCTACTGGTTTAAGAACCCATAGAGACCCTAATGGTATAAGTACAGTTGCTATAGACCCAACTGTTATAGCTTATGGAAGTAAATTATATATTCCTGGATATGGATATGCAATTGCTGCTGACTGTGGAGGGGCTATAAAGGGTAATAGAATTGATTTATTTATGTTAAGTGAAGCTGAATGTTTTACCTTTGGAAGAAGAAGTGTTACTGTTTACTTAGTTGCAGGCCCTGGTGAATGGTAATTTGTATTAAAAAAATTAAGCTTATTTCAAAAATAATATTTGTTAAACATAAAAAAGTTGTATCACTAAGAAAATATTAATGCTTTTTAGTGATACAACTTTTTTTAGTCTTCATTTAGCTTTTCTCTCATTGCAAGGAGAACTTTTTTTTCTATTCTAGATACTTGTACTTGGCTTATACCTAGCATTTTTGCTACTTGATTTTGGGTTTTGTCTTTAAAATATCTTAACATAATCACTTGTCTTGATTTATTATCTAATTCTTTTATTGCTTCTTTTAGTGCTATTTTGTTTACTAAATCTATGTTTTCTTCTGCTTCTTCACTTAATTTATCTATTAATAAAACTGGTGCACCATCTTCTTGATGAATTGTATCATAAAGATAGTGCATACTTGCTGATGATTCCATGGCAAATATTAATTCTTCTTGGTCTATTCCTGTATATTTAGATAATTCTTCTATTGTTGGTTCTCTATTTAACTTTTTAACTAAATCTTGTTTATCAAAGTGAATTTTTTTTGCAAGAATTTTTACTGTCCTACTAACTTTTATCATTCCATCATCTCTTAAAAATCTCTTTATTTCACCTATTATCATAGGAACTGCATAGGTTGAAAATTTTACATCAAAAGCTTTATTAAAATTTTTTATTGCTTTAACAAGTCCAATACTTCCAACCTGAAAAATATCTTCATACTCATATCCTCTATTAAGAAACTTTTTGCTTATAGAAGATACTAAAGGAAGATTCATTTCTATTAGTTTATTCATAGCCTCACTATCTCCATTTTGAGCTAATGGTATTAGCTTTGAATTATCCTCATAGTTAAATCCTTCTTTCTTTAATTTTGCATTTGCCATAGTCTTTTCACCTAACTTTATTCTGCAAATTTCTTTTTTAATGTGACTATAGTTCCCTTTCCTTCTTCACTTTCTACTACCATACTATCCATAAATGTTTCCATAACAGTAAAGCCCATACCAGAACGTTCTAAATCAGGTCTTGATGTATATAAAGGCTCTTTTGCTTCTTCTATATTCTTAATTCCTACTCCCTTATCAATTATTGACATTGTAACCTCTTTTCCTGAAGTTTCTGCTTCTATTGATACAATTTTATCCTCTTTTCCTTCATATCCATGAATAATAGCATTTGTTACTGCTTCTGAAACAGCTGTTTTTACATCAGTTATTTCTTCTATAGTAGGATCTAATTGAGAAATAAATGCTGCAATAGCAACTCTTGCAAAGCCTTCATTTTGTGATTTGCTTTGAAATTCAATCCTTATTTTATTATCACTCATAATTTTTCCCTCCATTAAATTACCTTTAATGCTTCATCAATATTTTTATAATGCTTTATTATCTTATATAATCCAGAAAGTTCAAATACTCTGTTTATTCTTTCATCAATATCAACTACACAAAGATTTCCTCCCTTACTATTTATTTTTTTATATCTTCCAATTACTGCCCCTATACCAGAGCTATCCATAAAAGAAACAGCCTTAAAACTTAATATAACTTTTTTTATTTCATCTCTATCTATTCTATCATCAATTTTTACTCTTAAAGCTTCTGCATTATGATGATCAAGTTCTCCAAATAAATAAACAATAAGAACATCATTACATTTTTCAAACTTTAAATGCATAAATAAATGCCTCCTTACAAAATATTCTTTACATATTTTAACATATATTCCTTTTAAAATCAAATATTTTTGTATTAAATTTCCATATTATTTGTTATTTAAACTTCTAAATTTTTATTTTATAAAAAAATTTTAATTATTATTTTGCTTTTTTCGCCTTCTAAGTTCTAAGTCAACGTAAAATATATAATTTCCCATAGAATAAAAAATACTGTATATCACTAGGTGCAATACACAGTATTTTTTAATATTTTAATTTTGTTTATATTTTAATATTTCCTTTTTTATTTCAGAATAAAAACAATTTATACTTTCCTCTTCCTCTAATATTAAAGTTTCAATTGCATCCTCTAAGGAATTCATTGTATATATAGTAAGTTCTTTATTTTTAATAGCTTCCTCTACTTCATAATTTAAAATAAGCTCATTTAAATTAGATTCTGGAATTAAAACTCCAATGTTTTTTTCTTTTCTAAGCTTACATACATTAAAAAAGCCTTCTATTTTTTCATTTACTCCTCCTATAGGCTGAATTTCTCCAAATTGATTTATTGAACCTGTTACAGCAATATTTTGCTTAATTCCTTTTTTACTTAAAGCAGATAAAATACAAAGAACTTCTGCAACTGAAGCACTATCTCCATCTATAATCCCATAGGTTTGTTCAAAACTAAGATGAAAGTCTACTGGAAGTTTTTCATATGGATTAATTAAATTACTTATTAAACCCTTTATTATATTTATAGATTTTTTATGAATACTTCCTGATAAATTACTTTCTTTTTGAATATCAATAATCTTTCCTTCTCCCTTACATACAACACAAGTTAATCTCATAGGTTTACCAAAAGAACACCATCCTGTATCTAAAACTGATAATGCATTTATAGCACCTATTTTCTTTCCATTTAAAGATAAAATCATTTTGTTATCTCTATATTCTTCTAAAATTTCCTTTTCAATATCATCTTTTAAATAAATAATATCTCTTATGTCCTCTACTTTTATTTCATCTTTACTTTTATTTTTAGCAAGAACTAATAGTTTATCTATATAATTACTATCAATATTTATTTTTTCTCTACTTCTAGCAATTCTTGATAAATATTTAATTATTTCTTTTATTCCATCTTCTTTTATATTTTTAACTTTATTTATTGATGCTCTTTTGAAAATATATTTTTTTATTTCATCATAACTTATTTCATCTTTTTTAATATTACTTAGATATTCTATCCTTAATGGAAAAAGCTTTTTAAAATCTTCATCTTCTCTATATAAAATATCATAGCTTTGGTAATCTCCAATTAAAATTACTTTAACATTAACTTCTATGGCCTCAGGTTTTAATCCATTTACTGATAATACATCTAAATAGCTTTTAGAAGATTCTAAGTTTACCTTTCCTGTTAATAAAATTTTTTTTAAATAATAATAACTATATATATTATTAGCAAGTTGATTAAGCCTTATTATAATGCAACCTTCATTTGCTAAGATTAAATTACCAGGAGTTATTAAAGAAATATTTGTAGCATAGTTTCCATTAATATTTTCATATTCTATAGAACCTATTAAATTTGATATTGTAGGGTCTTCTTCATAAATAACTCTAGGATGTTTATAATTACTGTTATCAACAAGAATAGAAACTTCAAAACCACTTAAAAGTTCCTCTATTTTTTCTTCATCCTCTTCTATGTTAATGTTATAACATTCAATAAGACCTTTTTCTATTTCAATAAAAAGCATTTCTAAATATTCATATACCCTATCCTCTGCAATAAACTTTAAAAGATATTCTTCTTTTTTAAGTTCCATATCCTGAGATAAAAACTTTGAATATATTATCTTTAGCTCCTTCATAGCATCTAATTCCATAACTCTTAATTTTTCTAAAACTCTTTCTGCCTTTTCCTTAAGATAGGAAGCTTTAGCCATTATAGATTCTTTATTGTTTTCTGTTAAATCCTCATATTCCTTTTCTGTCATAATCTCCCCTTCTTCCTTTAAAGGGAAAAAAGCAAATCCTCCATTAGTAGGTTTAATATGAAATCCTTCATCTTTAGATAAAATAACAAGTTCTTCTATATAAGAAGTTCTTTTCTCATGTATTTTTTCAATTATTAAATCCTTTTCTAAATCTGATGAACCATTATAAAAGCTTCTGACAGAATTTAAATATGATTTTTTTATTTCTTCAATAGTTTCCTTTAAAACCTTTCCTTTTCCATTTTTAAGAGTTAAAACTTCTGGCTTTTTTTTATCTTTTAAAGTAACATAACATATATCCTTTGGAGCTTTTTTTAATTTATATATCTCTTTTATATAATCCATTACATTTTTTAATTTTTCTTTTGAAAAAGAGTCTATAAGATATAAATTATATCCCTCTTCCTCTATTGTTATTCCATCTTTTATTTTTTCATAAAATGTTTTTATTTCAGAAATATCTTTAAGTTTTAAGCTCTCATTTTTTTCATGAAAATCAACATTATATAACACTTCATTAGGAGTTAATTTTCTTTTCATTATTTATTCACTACTTCTGAATAAATTTCAAAAGCAGCCCTCCTTTTAGTAATCTACTAATATTAATATTCTAAAATGTTGATTTTAGATAATAAATTTAAAATTTTTATCTAATTTTTATATTAATCTAAGTTGTTCTATTTTCTTCTCTTTGAATGAAGACACACTAAGTCCTATAAGCCTTAAATCCTCATTAAAAGTTTCATTATCTATTAATTCTAAAGCTATATTTAAAATTTCTTCTTTAGAACATATATAATCATTTAATGTTTTACTTCTTGTATGATTTTTAAAGCTTTCTGTTTTATATTTTAATGTAACTGTTTTAGCTAAAATATTTTTACTTGTTAAAATATCACTAATTTCTTTTGAAAAAAACTTTAAGTATTTTTTTAGTTCTTCCTTATCCCCTATATTAGATTTAAATGTTCTCTCTTTTCCTACAGATTTTCTTTCTCTAAAGGTTGTCACTTCTCTTTTATCTATTCCCCTTATTCTTTCATATATTTCTATGCCTTGTTTTCCCATATATTCAATAAAAAATTCTAAGGGAAGCTCATATAAATCTTTTACTGTAAAAAGTCCCATATTATTTAATTTATCTGCTGACTTTTTTCCTAAACCATAAATTTTTGATATTGATAATGGAAATAAAATTTCTGGAAGCATATCTTCTGTTATAATTTTTAATCCATTAGGTTTATTCCAATCTGATGCAAGTTTTGCTAAAAATTTATTATAAGAAATTCCTATAGAAAGATTAAGCCCTAACTCTTTTTTTACTCTATTTTTTATATAAAAAGCTGCTTCTTTTCCATTTGTAAATTTGCTTTCTTCTAAATCTAAAAAAGCCTCATCTATAGATAAAGGCTCAATTAAAGGAGTTACCTCCTTAAATATATTAAAAATTTTATTTGATACTTCTTTATACCTTTCCATTCTTACTGGAAGAAAAATTCCTAATGGACATAAACTCTTTGCCATAAATACTGGCATAGCCGAATGTACACCAAATTTTCTTGCTTCATAAGAGCAAGTTGAAACAACACCTCTTTCACTAGTTCCTCCAATAATTACAGGTTTTCCTTTTAAATAAGGGTTATCAGCTTGCTCAACAGAAGCAAAAAATGCATCCATATCTACATGTAAAATAATCTTCTTCATAATCTAAACTCACTTGCTTTAAGCTAATATTTCAGAAAATATTCCTTGATTTTTGCTGTTTGAAAAGGAATAAACACAAATAGCTATAAGTTCATTTATATATTTAGCTTTAGATTTTCTAGAAAATTCTATAATAGCAGTTGCCATAAATTCTCTAAAGCTTCTATCCATATAAAATTCATATTCAAATTCTTCATGGCAAAGATATTGTGATACTTCCTCTACTTTATTAACATATTCTTTAGCATTTCCTTTTCCTACTGTTGCACCTATAAATGGTAAAAATTGATGACTTAATTTCATATCTCTTCTTTCAAACTCTACTAATAATTCATTAATTTTACTTAAAGATATATTATTAGTATTAGTTAAAAATGCCATTATTAAACCTTGTACACTATTTTTAGAGAACATTTCTTTTTCCTCAAAATAGGATAAAATATTTTCCATACTATTTAAAAGTTCTTTTTCTTCTATTCCTTCAATAGCTAATATTGCACAAGAAATATAATCCTCTTCTCCTGTTATATCAGGATATTCTTTTTTCATAGATATATATATTCTGTGCATTCTTTCTATAATCTTAGCTTGTTCTTTTTCCTTTGAGTATTTAACTATTATATATGAGGCTAATGTAGAATAACTACTTTCTGTAAAGCCTTCTTCTTTTAATTTTTCATATATGTCTATAGTTTTTTCAATAAATTCAGCCCTATTACTTTCAATAGATATTAAAAAAGATAAAATGTATAAAACCTCTCCTCTAAAATAAGACATTCTAGAAGTATTTTTTATAAAGTATTTTCTAATTTCTTTTACTGCTTGTATATTAAACTCTTCCCCTATATTACTATAAAATAATGAGGCAAACTGATTTACATATTCTCCATCAAATCTAAATTCCTCTGTCATTCTTCTATAATTGTTTATAGTTGAATCACATAAATTTTTCAATATCTCCTTCATCCCTACTCCTCTTTTCAATATTAAACTACCAAACTAATTATACTACATTCTAAAATAAAATTCTTTACTTTTTTTTACTTTTAGGTCCATTATAATTTCATTATAAAAAAAATATTTGACAATACTATGTCAAATATTACAAAAATAAATAATTCTTTTTCTATATTCAAAACTTTACTTAAATGTAGTTTTGAACTATCTGTAAGCTTTACTAAAGGCTTTAGCTTGAAATTTAGTACAACAAACAAAAAAGATGCCCCATCTAAATAGCATCTTATTTGTTAAGTAACGTTTTTTATTTATCCAATAGCCCAAAAACAAAAAATGTTATTAATAATGAAATATCAATATTATTTTTAAGATAAAATTACAATAAGACCATTATCTAAAAGTATTTTTCCAGAAAATTTTCTTTCTCTTCCATTTTTAAATTCTATTTTAACTTCATCTCCATCAACAGATTTAACCATTCCTATTCCAAAGGCTTTATGATTTATTCTTGCTCCTTTTTTTATTCCTGAAGTAATTATATTGTTTTTAATAAATTCCCCTTCTTCTAAAAATCTAGAAACCTCTTTAAATTTTCCTTTTCTAACTTTAGGAGCATATAAGTATAAATTGTTTATAGCCCTTGTTATTCCTACATAAAATAATCTTCTTTCTTCTTCTATATTGTCATTTGAAATATGAGGAATTGTGTCTTCATTACAATTAATAATAAATACATTAGGAAATTCCATTCCTTTAACTCCATGAATAGTTGACAATAATACTCTATCTTCATTTTTATTTCTTTTACTTTCTTCAATCTTTTTCCCAACTTCATCTATATGATTAAAAAATTCTAATATGGTTTTAAAACTTGAAGCTGATAGTTTAAATTCTTCTAATATATCTTCTAAATCTTCTATACTTCCTTTAAATTTTTCTGCATAAGATATTAAATAATCCATATAACCTAAATCAGTTATTATAAACTGAATAGCTGTAGAAAGAGAGGATTTTTTTATATAATTAAAATCTCTTTTTAATTCATCTAATTTCTTTTTCTGAAAAGGCGGAATATCCTCTTTTTCTATTAGAATATCAAATGAATTTTTCTCAAATTTATATTCCTTTAAATAAAGTAAATTACTTTTACTTATATATCTAAAAGGTTTATTAATTATCTTTATGAATGATTCTCTATCATAAGGATTAATTGCTAATGATAAATAGGCTAATAAATCTTTACATATAAAATGATTGAAAAAATTATACTCTTTATCTAACATAGTAAAAGGAATTTTATTACGTATAAAACTATCTATTATAGACATTGATTCCATATTAGTTCTATAAAGAATTATATTGTCTTTATAATTTGTTCCCTTATTATAAAATTCTGATATTTTTTTAGCTATATCTTCTCCTTCTTCTCTTTCATCCATAACAGCTTTATAGGAAATAATACCTTCTGTTTCCTTATTCCATAATATTTCTTTATTATTTCTTTTTTTATTAAACACAATTACTTTTTTAGAACTTTCTATAATATTTTTATTACTTCTATAGTTTTTTGAAAGAAAATACTTTTTTCCTCCAGTAAATATTTTATTAAATATAACCATATATTCAGGCTTGGAGCCTCTAAATGAATATATACACTGGTCCTCATCTCCTACAGCAAAAAGAGAAGTATCTCCTCCCTCATTCATCATTTTTAAAAAGTCTATTTGTAATTGGTCACAATCTTGAAATTCATCTACAAGTATATATTTAAATAGTTTTTTATAACCTTCTCTAAGTTTAGGTTTGTCATTAAAAAGTTTTAATATGGTTAATGCTAAATCATCAAAATCCCAAAGATTATTTTCCTTTTTATATTTTGAATAAGTTTCATAACATTCTATAAAAATCTTTTTTTCTATTGAAGATTTAAAATTATCTATATTTTCTCTTGATGTTTTAAATAAAGATATATTATTTATTACTTCTTTTATTTTATCTTCTGTTATATCATCAGAATATTTTTTAAGTACACTTTCTATAATATTTCTTATAGCAAATTCATTTATTATATTTATTTCATAATTTTCCCTTAATAAAATTTTGTAAAATAGTCCATGAAAAGTCCCAAAGAAAGGAGATTTTTCTTTATTAAATGTTTTTTTATATCTTTCCTTCATATTTAATGCTGCAGCTTTAGTAAATGTTAAAACTATAATATTTTCTTCTTTTATTGATAAATCTTCTATAAAATGTTTTATTCTATTTATTATAACAGTTGTTTTTCCTGAGCCTGGTGCTGCAACAACTAATATATTTTTTTCTTTTGCATTTACTGCTTTTACTTGATAACTATCTAAATTCAAGACTTTCTTCTCCTTTCAATTCTAAATATTAAAAAACATCTTTAGTATATCTATTGTAATAATATTTTTATAGAGGTACAATAGCTTTACTTAATAAATTAGGAGGTTTTTTTATGGAAAAAACTACATCTTTTCATTTGAACAATAAAAGAAATTTAACTATGCTTGTTGATTTTTATGAACTTACAATGGGAAATGGTTACTTCAATGAAAATTTAATAAATAAAGTTGCTTGTTTTGATATGTTCTTTAGAAGAGTTCCAGATGGTGGTGGCTATTGTATAATGGCTGGTGTTGAACAACTAATAGAGTATTTAAGCAATTTAAAATTTACTGAAGAAGATATAGAATTTTTAAGAAATAAAAATATGTTTTCTGAAGACTTTTTAAATTATCTTAAAAATTTTCAGTTTTGTTGTGATGTTTGGGCAGTTCCAGAAGGAAATCCTGTATTTCCAAATGAACCTTTAGTAACTGTAAAAGGACCTATTATTCAAGCACAATTTATTGAAACAATGATACTTCTTACAATAAATCATCAAACTTTAATAGCTACTAAAGCTAATAGAATATGTAATGCTGCAAATGGAAGACCTGTTATGGAATTTGGTTCAAGACGTGCTCAAGGATATGATGGTGCCATTTATGGTGCTAGAGCTGCTGTAATAGGTGGATGTAGCTCTACAGCCTGCACAATTTCTGACCAAAGATTTAATATTCCTGCAGTTGGTACAATGGCTCATAGTTGGGTACAACTATTTGACACTGAATATGAAGCCTTTAAAGCTTGGTGTGAAATATATCCTGATAACGCTGTTTTATTAATTGATACTTATAATGTTTTAAAATCTGGTCTTCCTAATGCCATTAAAGCCTTTGATGAAGTTTTAAAACCAATGGGAATAAGACCAAAGGGAATAAGAATTGATTCTGGAGATATAACATACCTTACAAAAAAATGTAGAAAAATATTAGATAATGCAGGATATGAAGATTGTGGAATTGTTATATCAAATTCCCTTGATGAATACATAATAAGAGATGTTTTAGAACAAGGAGCTTGTATTGATTCTTTTGGTGTTGGAGAAAGATTAATTACTGCAAAATCTGAACCTGTTTTTGGAGGGGTTTATAAACTTTCTGCTGTTGAAAAAGATAACACTTTAATTCCAAAAATAAAAATTAGTGAAAATGAAGAAAAAATTACCAATCCTGGCTTTAAAAAGGTAGTAAGAATATTTGATAAACATACTGATATGGCAATTGCAGATTTAATTACAATGCATGATGAGGTTATTGATGAAAATCTTCCTCTTGAAATCTTTAATCCAGTACACACTTGGAAAAGAAAGAAATTAACAAACTACTATACAAAAGATTTATTAGTTCCTATTTTTGAAAAAGGAAAGCTTGTTTATAATAATCCTAGTGTTTTAGAAATAAAGGAATTTGTGAAAAAAGAATGTAAAAAGTTCTGGCCAGAAATTTTAAGATTTGAAAACCCTCATACTTATTATGTAGATTTATCAAATAAATTATGGTCAATAAAACAAGAACTTCTTCATAAATCTAATAGCTTTGAATAAATTTTTAAATAATAAAAATGGATTGTAAGAAAAAAAATTACAATCCATTTTATTATTTATACAACTTTTTTATATTTATCTTCTATTAAAAATTCGTCTTCTATTAATAGTTCTTTAAATACACATTCTTCTTTAGTATTACTTATGTGCATAGGACATTCTTCATAGCATTCTACTATTTGATTTTTTGTTGACCAAAATGGACATATTTCCATAAATTCACCCTCTTGTATTTTTTTCCTTTTTATTATTATAATATATTTGTTTTGAAAAATAAATCTTTTTTGTATTAAATTTACATATAATATTAAAAAAATAAGAAGCTATGCTCCTTACTTTTTTAATATTATATTTTTCATTACAGAAATATTAATTATTTCGTTTTGGAATGCTTTAAGTAAAGCTTTTTCTAAAACTTTTTCTTGATCAAAGTTTTCAACATCATTGCATACTGCAAATACCTTATTTTTCTCTCCAGAAGCATTTTTATAAGTTAATGTTATGTTAGGATTATCATACTCAACATTAAGAATTTTTATTCCCCAAGTTAATTGAGCGAAATCATCTTCCACACTTAAGTGTGTAAGTTCTTTTAATTTTTCAGCTTCTTGAGTAGGATCATTAACAATTATTAATTCATCTCCAACTTTATATTTTGCCATATTAATCACTCCTTATGTAATAAAATTTCCTATTACTTATAAAATAAGTTTAGCACCACTTACCATCAAATGCAACAAACTTATTTTTATAAGTTAAAGGATAATTATTATTATTTAAATATAAGAATTTGTAAATAATTATTGACACCCTTTTAACATTCATTTATAATTACATATATACAACGAGGTGTTTATTATGGATACGATTACTGAAATTTTTAAAGAAAAAAAATTAAAATTAACACCACAAAGATTAGCTGTTTATAAATATCTTCTAACAACTACTGAACATCCTTCAGCAGAAGTTATATATAAAGCTATTCATTCTGAATATCCAACTATGAGTCTTGCTACTGTATATAAGGCACTAAAAACTTTAGAAGAAGTTGGTTTAATTCAAGAATTAAATGTTGGTGAAGGCAATTTCAGATATGATGCAAATTTCAAACCACATCCTCATATTCAATGTGTTAAATGTGGTAAAGTTGATGATATTGAAGATTTCTTTATAGACACTTTAAATATTGAAGCTAATAAACATTCTAATTATGAAATATTATCAAATCAAGTTTACTTTTATGGAATTTGTCCTGAATGCCAAAAAAATTAGAACTACTTTTTGTAGTTCTTTTTTTGTTTTATTATTTTATTTGCTTTCATATACTTTTTTAGGAGGTAGATTTATGAAAGTTTTTATTATAAATAGAAAATTTATCTTTATATCTTTTTTTATTATTTTATTTTCTTTTTTAATAGTTTTATTTATATATAGAAATTATCCTAATTCAACTATTACTACTTTTAATCCCATTGATAGTTCAAAAGAATACTTATTAGACCTTAATGGAGATGGAATTAAAGATTCATTGAAAATTGTTAAAAATAACTCAAATCCAGATATAAAAATTACCACAAAAGATAAAAGTTATTTCCTTAGTGAATGCACAAATAATAATTTTAAATCAACCACTTCCTTTCCACTTAAAGTTTATGTTTTTACTACAATTCGAAATAATACTCCCTTAATACTTGTTCAATATAATGATATTACAGATATCTTTTCATGGAATGGAAGTTATTTTGATAGTTTATTAACTCTTAAAGGAAATATATTTGGTATTTTAAATTCTGAAAATAATAAATCTCCTAATTTCTATTCCTTTTCCTCTTCTATTGGTACTTCAAACTTAAGCTCTTACATGATTCTTAATAATAAAGTTATAAATACAAAAAAAAATTCCTCTATTTTTGATATGAAAAATTTAATAGAATTTATTGACCTTATTGAAAAAAATTATGAAGTTGAAAATCTTCCTAATATTTTTCTTGATTCTATTGATAGTTCAAACTTAAGTATATTATTTAATTTAGATAAAGAACATAATACTTATAGCTTTCAAAATGGATTTTTTTATGATGATTCTTTTGATGAAAATGATAATGCTAATTCTATTAAATATAGATTATCCTTTGAAAAATTTAATACTAGTTCTTCTTCAAAAAAAGAATTAATTATTTATGTTACTATTTCTAAGGATTGTGAAAATAATTTTAAAATTTCTTCAATAAGTTTAAATTAAAAAATCATTTAATTTAACAAAAAAGGCCGCATCAACTGCGGCCTAAAAGGGGGATGGGGGGGATTCTAAATAAAGGTATTACTTTATTTAGTTACAAAAGATTTATTTCCTTTGTACATTATTAGTATTATCCTAAAATTTATTTTTTATTCATATAAAAATAAATTTATTTTTTTAATACTCCTTTTTCATATAAATCTATAATTTCATCAATAAAATCTAACTTACTAGAATCTACTATTTTTCTTAATGATAATAAAAATTCCATGTTATCATCATTATCTTCATCTAAATTAATATTAATATTTTCATTATTTGAATTATTAAATTCTTCTTTTTGATTATTCATGTTAAAATTTCCATTATTCATTTGGCTATTAATATTAAAACCTTCTCTATTCATTGAAGATAATATGTTTCCTAACTTGTTCATGTCCATGTTTCCTCCAAACATATTTAATAACTGTTGAGGATTTATTCCAAATGGATTGTTCATGGAATTATTTCTCATATTCATTCCATTATTCATATTGTTTCTATTACTAGTTGTTTTTTCTCTATGTTTTTTCTTTGACATTCCCCTCCTCCTTAAATTTAATTACTTATAATTTATAATATATGTATTTATTTTTTCTTGGTTAATAAATTTAATCATTTTTTTGGAGGGCTTATAGCCCTCCATTCAACTTTACTATCTACTAAAACATTTGACAGCCACCTTGGCTCCATCCATAAAGTAAAAATAGTAATATTATTAAAATTGAACTAGTGTTTAAAATACCTGCTCCACAAGCTATTAGCCAAAATAATATAGCTTCCCAACAGCCGTTACATCCTCCAAAATTATTTCTATTCATATTTTGTTGATTTGCACAACAGCAACTTTGTTCGCAACAACATGGCTCACAACAGCAACATGGCTGGCAATAATAGCAAGTACAACACTCATCTTTATGCTTTTTCTTTGACATAACTATCTCTCCTCTCAACTAATAATGGATAGCTTTCTCATTTTAGCATCCAAAATTACCACAGCCACATCCACCACCATCTATTGAACCACAACCACATCCGTTTCCACAGCCTCCAAAGCCATCTCCACAAGAACAAATAAATAATAATACTAATAAGAATAACCACCAAGAGCCTCCAAAAAAGGAATTATTATTGGAGTTTCCATTACAGCAGCAACAGTTTTGGCATCCACAACAGCCATTGTTTCCGTTACAGCAGCAAGAACAACAGCATCCATCATCTTTCTTCTTCTTTTTCTTTTCACAACAACAGCAGCAACAAGGCATCATATAAGAATTTCCATAGCCATATCCATTATTTCCACCATAACCATATCCATTTCCTCCCCATCCAAAGAAGAAGAATAATAAGATAATCCATATCCACCAGCCACCAAAGCCGCCGAAACCGCCACAATTTCCAAAGCCTCCACAGTTTCCAAAGCCACCACAATTTCCGCCACAAGAATTGTTACATCCACAACTATTATTTCCACAACAATTTGAGCTAGTACTATTATTGGAGTTTAAGCCATTAATAATATCATTAATTTCCATAACTCTACCTCCTAGAAGAAAATTTTATTTATTTTTATAATATATACTATTCTTCCTCTTACTATTTGACACTATTTGCTAAAAAAAATAGTGTGGAAAAATTTCTCCACACTCTTAATTCTTTCTTATTCTTCTTTTGCTAAATCTGAAAATAAATTATCTATTAATTCATCTTTTCCCTTTTTGTTTAATGATGAAAAGAAATATAATTTATCATCTTCTGTAAGTTTTAAAGTTTCTTTAATAAGCTTTCTACTTTTAGGAATATCATTATTAGAAAGTTTATCACTTTTTGTTGCTACTATTATAGCTTCATAACCATAATGCTTAATCCAATTAAACATTGTTATATCATCTTTAGTTGGTTTATGTCTTGAATCTACAAGTAATACAACTCTTTTTAGTTCTTCTCTTCCATTAAGGTAAGTTTCTATAATATTACCCCAACTTTCTTGTTCCTTTTTAGAAACCTTAGCATATCCATAACCAGGTAAATCAACTAGATGAAAATCATTATTTATTAAAAAGAAATTTATAAGTCTTGTTTTTCCTGGTGTTTGACTTACCTTTGCTAATTTTTTTCTATTTGTTAAAGAATTTATTAAAGAACTTTTTCCAACATTAGACCTTCCTACAAAGGCTATTTCAACTCTTCCATCTGTTGGATATTGAGCCTTTCTTACTGCTGATATAATAAATTCACTTTGTTTAATTATCATGAGTATCAACTCCAATTATTGCATTCTTAACTACTTCATCAACTTTTTTTGCTAATATAATTTTTATATTATTTTTAATTGAATCAGGTATCTTTTCTATATCTTTCTCATTTTCTTTAGGAATTATTATGGTATCTATTCCATATCTATAGGCTGCTAAAGATTTTTCTTTTAATCCACCTATTGGTAAAACTTGTCCAGTTAAAGTTACTTCACCAGTCATTGCTACATTTCCTTTAACCTTCTTTCCTGTTAATGCAGATACTAAAGCAGTTACCATAGTTACACCTGCAGAAGGTCCATCCTTTGGAACAGCACCTTCTGGTGCATGAATATGAATATCTTTCTTTTTATAAAAATCTTCATCAATACCAAATTTCTTTGCATTTGCTCTTACATAAGAATAAGCTGTCTTTGCAGATTCTTGCATAACATCTCCTAATTGTCCTGTTAATTGTAGTTTTCCATTTCCTGGCATAGTAACAGTTTCTACTGGTAATGTATCTCCACCGTAAGCAGTCCATGCCATACCTGTTACTACTCCTACTTTATCTTCATTTTTAGACTTATCAAATGTAAAGATTCTTTTGCCCATTAATTCTTCTACCATAGCTTCGTCTATTAAAATCTCTTCTTTTTTATTCTTTAATATGTAAGCCATTGATTTTCTAATTAATGATGATAACTTTCTTTCTAAATCTCTTACTCCAGATTCTCTTGTGTAGCCATCTATGATAAATTTTATAGCCTCATCAGTTATATTTACTTTATCCATTGGCAAAGAATATTGTTTAAAGATTTTTTTTATAAGATGTTCTTTTGCAATATGAAATTTTTCTTCATATGTATAACCAGAAACCTCAACAACTTCCATTCTATCTAATAATGGTCTTGGAATAGTTTCTAAACTATTTGCAGTTGTTATAAATAAAACCTTTGATAAATCTGTTGGAAGTTCTATAAAATTATCTCTAAAAGTTTTATTTTGTTCACTATCTAAAACTTCTAATAAAGCATCTGCTGGGTTTCCTTTATAATTAGAACTTAATTTATCTATCTCATCTAAAAGCATTAATGGATTCATAGATTTAGCTTCTTTTAGTCCATAAATAATTCTTCCTGGTATAGCTGCTACATAAGTTCTTCTATGGCCTCTTATTTCAGCTTCATCACTCATTCCACCTAAAGACATTCTTACATATTTTCTATTAATAGCTTTTGCTATTGAACTTGCAATTGATGTTTTACCTACTCCTGGAGGTCCTACTAAACAAAGTATAGGCCCTTTTGAAGAACCGCTTATTTTTTTAACTGATAAATATTCTAATATTCTTTCTTTTACATCTTCTAGCCCATAATGTTCTTCATTAAGTATTTTTTCTACTTTCTCTATGTCTAAGCTTTCTCTTGTATATTTTCCCCAAGGAATATCTAAAACCCAATCTAAATAAGTCTTTATTGAATTTCCTTCTGAAGTAGCCATGCTTATACTTTTTAATCTTTTAAGCTCTTCTAAACACTTTTCCTTTGCAAGCTTTGACATTTTAGATGAATTTATTTTTTCTCTTAATTCATTTAATTCCTTTGCCTCATCAAAATCTTCTCCAAGTTCTTCTTGAATAAATTTAAGTTGTTCTCTTAAATAAAATTCTTTTTGAGAATCATCTGCACTTTTCTTTACTTTAGAAGCAAGCTTTCTTTGAACTCTTACTACTTTTATTTCATTTTCTATTATAATTAAAAGTTTCTCTATTCTTTTATTTATATCTAATGTTTCAAGAAGTTCTTGTTTTTTTCTATACTCTATAGGAAGATATCCTGAAACCATATTTGTAAATTCAGAAATATCATCTTCATTTTCAATATTTAAAGGCATTTCATTACTTTCATCACCTAATAATTTTACAAAAGTAATGAAAGTTTTCTTTAACATTTTAAAATGTGCTTCTATTTCCGCATCGTCTTTTGGATATTCTTCATTAATTTCTTCTATTACAACTTCAAAGTAATCTTCATTATCTAAAAATTCTTTTATTATCCCTTTTTTTACTCCCTCAACTAATACTCTTATAGTATTATTAGGTAACTTAATTAACTGTTTTATTTTACTTACAGTTCCTATTTTGCTTATATCAGCTTGTTCTGGATTTTCTTTTCTTTCATCCTTTTGAGCTGCTAAGAATATATATTCACTGTTTTCCATAGCTTTTTCAACTGCTTTAACAGATTTTTCTCTACCAGCATCAAAATGTATAACCATATCAGGGAAAATAGTTAATCCCCTTAAAGGAATTAAAGGAATACTTTTATTTATTTCCATACTGTCCCCTCCATTCATTTTTATTAATTTTATTAGACTTATTTAGTATACCATAACATTAATTTTTTTCAACATCAATAAAAGGATTTGCTTAAATGTAGTAAATCCTTTTGTTTTTTAATGTTTTTTATTAAAAACATAATAAAAAACTTCTAAAATATTTTCTACTGGAATAACATTTATTTCTTCTATTTTAAAATAACTTTTTTCAAAATTTTCTTTAGGAATAATCACATCTTTAATTCCTGCTCTTTTAGCTCCTTCAATTTTTTCTCTTATTCCTCCTACAGCTTTAACTGCTCCTTGTAAACCAATTTCTCCTGTCATTGCTATTTTATTATTAATAGTTTTTTCTTTTATTGCACTATAAAGTACTGTTCCAATTGCTATTCCTGCTGAGGGACCATCTATTGGAATTCCCCCTGGAATATTTATATGAATATCATATTCTTCTAAATTTAAATCATAAATATTATTTAACACTGTTACTACATTTTCTACTGAGGATAAAGCTGTACTTTTTCTTTTTATTTTTTTATTATTTGTAGAGATTATCTCCTCTTCCACAATTCCTGATATTTTTATTTTGCCTTCTCTATTATGTATCTTTTTTATAGAAGCTTCTATTTTAATAATAGTTCCAATACCTTCTCCATATATTGCAAGACCATTAACTACCCCAACTTCTGGCATATTATTTATTTTTATATTTATTTTTTTATTATATCTTCCATTTTCTATAGCCCATTTTATGTCTTTCTTTGTTATAATTTTTCTTCCTTCATTTATAATAACTCCTGATGTTAATTGAACTAAATTTACAGCTTCACGACCATTAATACAAGTTTCTCCTATTAATTTAATGGCTGATTCCTCAATTTCTAGCTTGACTTTTTTAACTGCCTCTTTTGCTATTTCACTAATTTCTTTATCTGTTAAAGATTTAAAAAAAACCTCCACACATCTTGAACGTATAGCAGGAAGGATTTCCTCTGGAGTTCTTGTAGTTGCTGCAATTAACCTAAAATCTGCTGGCAATCCTTTTTCAAATATTTCTTTTATATATGAAGGAATATTTGGATTTTCTGAACTATAATAGGAACTATCTAAAAACACCTTTCTATCTTCTAATACTTTTAAAAGCTTATTTAATTCTGTAGGGTGTAGTTCTCCAATTTCATCTACAAATAACATTCCTCCATGAGCTTTTGTAACTGCACCTTCTTTAGGTTGAGGAATTCCTGCAAGTCCCATAGCCCCTGCCCCTTGATATATAGGGTCATGAACAGAACCTATTAAAGGGTCTGCTATTCCTCTATCATCAAACCTAAGAGTTGTAGCATCTATTTCTACAAACTTAGCTTTTTTTGTAAAGGGAGAGGTTTCATTTTTTATTGCTTCTTCTAGTACAAGCCTTGCAGCTGCTGTTTTTCCTACCCCTGGAGGGCCATAAATAATCACATGTTGAGGATTTGCTCCACATAAAGCAGCTTTTAATGCCTTTATTCCATTTTCCTGCCCTATTATCTCTTGAAAATTTTTTGGTCTACTTTTTTCTGTTAATGGAATTGTTAAAGAAAGTTTTTTCATATTCTTTAAACGATTCATTTCTTTTTTATTTTCTTTATCTATTATAACTTTATTTGTTTTTAAATTGTTATTAGATAAAATAACATAAATCATTAACCCCATTAATATTATTTGCAAAATTATAAGTAATTCAGTCATTCTTTTAACTTCCTTCAAATATTTATTTCTGTTTAAATTATTGACTGAATATATTATATTTATTCATATAAAACATGCTCTTTTTTAATTAATTTACAAATTTATTAATTAATATTTTTTGTATAAAAAAAAGTGGCTATGCCACTTTTTTAAGCTGTTTCTACAGTTTTCTTACTCTTGTTTTTTGATATTTTTATTTGGGGTCTCTTTTCTCCTTCTGGAACCATTTCAATTTTTGGCTTTTCTCCTGATGTAATTGTATTTTCTGTAATTATTACCTTCTTAATTCTTTCATTAGATGGAATATCAAACATAATATCTGTCATTACATCTTCAATAATTGATCTAAGTCCTCTTGCTCCAGTTTTTCTTTCTATAGCTTTTCTAGCTATAGCTTGTAGAGCCTCTTTTGAAAATTCTAATTCAACATTATCAAGGTTAAATAATTTTGTATATTGTTTAACTAATGCATTCTTAGGTTCACTTAATATGCTTATAAGTGCATTTTCATCTAGTGAATCAAGAGTAACAACTATAGGTAATCTTCCTACAAATTCAGGAATTAATCCAAATTTTAAAAGGTCTCCTGGAATTATTTCTTTAAATAAGCTTCCAACATCTTTTTCTTCCTTAGATTGTATTTCAGCTCCAAATCCCATTGAGCTCTTTCTAGTTCTCTTTTCTATTATCTTATCTATTCCATCAAAAGCTCCACCACAAATAAATAATATATTAGCTGTATTTATTTGAATAAACTCTTGATGTGGATGCTTTCTTCCTCCTTGAGGTGGAACAGAAGCAACAGTACCTTCTAATATCTTAAGTAATGCTTGTTGAACTCCTTCTCCTGAAACATCTCTTGTTATTGATGGGTTTTCAGATTTTCTTGCAATCTTGTCAATTTCATCAATATATATTATTCCCTTTTCAGCTCTTTCTACATCATAATCTGCATTTTGGATTAATCTTAAAAGAATATTTTCAACATCTTCTCCAACATATCCTGCTTCAGTTAAAGTTGTAGCATCTGCTATAGCAAAAGGAACATTTAAAAATTTTGCTAAAGTTTGAGCTAAAAATGTTTTACCAGAACCTGTTGGTCCAAGTAAAAGTATATTACTTTTTTGTAATTCTACATCATCATTATTATTATCATTACTATTTACTCTCTTATAGTGATTGTAAACAGCAACAGATAGTGCTCTCTTTGCTCTTTCTTGACCAATAACATAAGAATCTAAATAGTTCTTTATCTCTTTAGGCTTTGGTAATGATTTTGTATCTAATTCTACAGTTTCCTCAAATTCATCAGCTATAATATCAGAACATAGCTCTATACATTCATCACATATATATACTCCAGGTCCTGCTATAAGTCTTTTAACTTGATCTTGATTCTTGCCACAAAATGAACATTTTAATTGTTTCTTATCATCGTATTTAGCCATACACTCACCTCTTTTATAATCAAATTTATACTCTAATTATACTATTTATCTTTCCCAATTTCACTATTAGTTATAACTTTATCTACTAATCCATATTCTACTGCTTCTTCTGCGTGGAAGAAATTGTCTCTTTCTGTATCTTGACAAATTTGTTCATATGGCTTTCCTGTATTTTTACTTAATATAGTGTTAAGTCTTTTTTTAGTTTCTAATATCCATCTTGCATGAATATCTATATCAGTTGCTTGACCTTGGAAACCACCTAATGGTTGATGTATCATAACTTCTGCATTAGGAAGAGCTATTCTTTTTCCTTTAGCTCCACTTGATAATAAAAATGCACCCATTGATGCTGCCATTCCCATACATATAGTTGATACATCTGGTTTTATATAGTTCATTGTATCATATATAGCCATACCAGCTGTAACAGAACCACCTGGACTATTTATATATAGATAAATATCTTTATCTGGATCTTCACTTTCTAAAAATAGTAATTGAGAAACTATAAGGCTTGCAGTATCATCTGTAACCTCTCCACTTAACATAACTATTCTATCCTTTAATAATCTTGAGAATATATCGTAAGCTCTTTCTCCTCTTCCTGTTTGTTCAATGACTGTAGGAACTAATGCCATAACTCTACCTCCTATTTTTCTACCAATATATTGTAATTTTTTTCTTATTCACATTACATTATAGTTAAAAATTCACTATATTGCAATATCCTTTATAGTGAAATAATTGCCAGAAAAATATCTGGCAATTATTTTTATAAATTAAATTAATTTAGTTTTAATTATTTAACATTAGATTTTAATAAGTCTAAAGTCTTAACAATTCTTATTTCATTTTCAAGCATTGGCTTTTGAGCTTTAACTAATAAGTCTGCCATCTTTTCATGGTCTCCATTAGAGTACATCTTAGCTACTTCTAAAGCTTTTTCTTTAAGTTCTTCTTCTGTAGCTTCTATGTTTTCAGCCTTAGCTATAGCATCTATTATTATGTCAGCCTTAACTTTTCTTTCAGCATTTTCTTTCATGAAATCTCTCATTTTTTCTGGAGTATTTCCTGTGAATTCCATGTATTGATCTAAAGTTAATCCTTGATATTTTAATCTGTTTTCAAGGTCATTCATCATTTGATCTATTTCTTTTTCTACCATTACTTGTGGTAAATCAAGCTTAGTGTTTTCTATTACAGCAGTTATTATAGCTTCTTCAAATTCATTTTCTGCTTTTTGATCTTCTGATTTTTGAAGATTTTTCTTTATGTCTTCTTTAAGTTCAGCTAATGTTTCAAATTCTGAAACTTCTTTAGCAAATTCGTCATCTAATGCTGGAACTTCTTTAACCTTTATTTCTTTTACTGTTACATCGAATTTAGCTGGCTTTCCATTTAATTCTTCTGAACCATAGTTTTCTGGGAAAGTAACATTTACTTCCTTTGTATCTCCAACTGCTAATCCCTTTAATTGTTCTTCAAAGTTATCAATAAATGAACCTGAACCAATTTCTAGTGAGAAGTCTTTTCCTTCTCCACCTTCAAAAGCATTTCCATCTATATATCCCTTAAAGTCTATAACAGCTATGTTCTTATCTTCTACTGTTCCTTCTTCCTTAGTTGTTACTCTTGCATTTTTTTCTTGCATTGAAGCTAATTGCTTCTCTACTTCTTCATCATTTACTTCATATGTTGGTTTCTTAACATCAAGACCCTTATATTCTCCAAGTTCAACTTCAGGATATGTAGTTACTTCTGCAGTATAAACTAAATCCTTTCCTTCTCCTATTTCAACAATATCAACCTTTGGATAATCAACTGGTTTAATATCATTTTCTTCTAGTGCCTTTGGATAACTTTCATCAATTACAAAGTTTACTGCATCATCATAAAGAACTTCTATTCCATAGAATTTCTTTACCATTGCCATTGGAACTTTTCCCTTTCTAAATCCTTGTACATTGAAGTGCATTTTATTTTTGTTGTAAGCCTTTTTTAAAGCTGCATCAAATTTTTCTGCCTCAACCTTAATTTCAATTTTAACAACATTTGTTTCTATTTTTTCCATTTTAGCTTCCATCTTTTCTATATTCCTCCTAAAATAGTTCTTAACTTCTCTTTATAGACTAGGATATTATATCACATATTCCTAATTATTATCAAATTTTTTATTATATTTAATTATAAATTATTTTTAATTTGAAATTTCACCATTTGAATTAACATAATAAACATTACCATCAACAGTAATTTCAATACCTTTTTTATCTTTTATATTTCCAACTTTAACATCAGTTCCTACTACCCCATAAATTTGAGTATCATTAGGATTTTCAGGGCTTTCAAAGTTTTCTGTGTTCTTTATCCATATATATTTATCTGTTAATCCTGAGCCAAAATAAGGCATTTCACTTATATATACTACCATTTTATCATCAATAAATTTAGCTTGTTCACACCAAATAAAATCTGGCATTTGCTCAAGTATATTGTCTTTTAAAAATTGTGTTCCTTTAGTGCTTGTGTGAACTTTTTTAGTTATTTCTTTTTCACTTCCATCTACATTAAATAGTTTTAAATCTTGTGTTGGAGTGCTTACTATAACTTTTTCTTTTGAAGGACTTATATCAAAATCATATCCTTCTTTTTTTTCTATATTGGTAAATTGTTTTTTTCCATTTTTCTCTTCATAAGAGGCTTTTAATGTAACTTTATCTGATATTTTTAATTCAAGTTCCTTAACTTTAGCAACATTTGTTTCTGCTGAAGCTGTAGTTGTTTCTGATTTTTTTATATCTTCTTTGTTATTTTTATCTTTATTATCTACAAGAGCTTCTTTATCTAAATCTTCTTGGGACTTTCCACTATCTACCCAAGCTTGAAGTTTTGCTCTTACATTACTAAAATCTAAATCTGATATTACAAACTTAAATCCAGCAAAAATAACTATTATAGATATAATAACAACAGTTAAGATTACTCTTCTTTTTCTTTTTTTCATTTTTCTTTCATAATCTCTACTGAATATACTAGGCTTAGCCAAAATATTTCCCTCCCAGAATTTATTTACATATTTCTTTATTGCATTTTCTATTACACCTATTACATTTTCCACAACACATTGAAGAACCAATTCTAATTTCTTTCATAATATTTTGGGTATAATCTTCATAATCAGGTGTGTCTTTTAAAATATTTAACTTATCCACTAAGAATTCCTCCTATCTTATTCAAGATTAAAGTTATCTACATCTTCAACTATCCACTTATCATCTTTATACACTATTCTTGTGAAAAAGCTTTTTGTATATGTTTCTTTATTTATATCTAAAATTGCTTTACTTACATCATATTGTACATTTGCCACAATTGTAGCTCTATAAGTATCATCTGTATAAAAATACTGACTATTATCAAAATCTATATTTATTTTTAAATTAGAATATTTATTTTTAAATAAAATATACTTTTTTTCAACTGAACTATATATTTTATTTTTAATATCATTTGTACAATTTTCAATGTATTTTTTATTTTGTTTATTTAAAGCTACAAAAACACTTTCATAAAACTTAGTTATAATATTTGTTAAATCCCCTTCTAAGGTTTCATTACTTATTGGCACAGTAAGATTTATTGTTGGATTTTCTGTTATTTTAACTTCTTCTCCCTTATTCCTTCCCCATGGAAAATCTTTTTCTAAATAAACAGAAACTGTTCCATCTGTTGGTACTGGTCCAAAATCTTTTAAATCTTTAACCTCTTTTTTTATATCTTTTCCATTAATATAAACTTCAGCATCTTGAAAGTCTGAATTTATTGTTATTTTTGTTGCTGGGAAATTTAATTCTATCTCTTTATCTTCCATTACTACTATTTCTTTAGAAGTTTTGATTTCCTCATAATTACTATTTAAACTGCCAGTAATTTTATAGTTTCCTGGAATTACGTTTTTAATAGTTTCTCCTGCTTTTACTTTGCCACTATTTCCAAGAATAAAATTACCTTCTTCAAAATTACTTTTAATCTTTATATTAAAAGTTTTAACATCTAAATAATACATGTTCCAAAAGAAATATTTTTTACTTTGTAGCTTAAAATCTTTAGTTTCATTATTATTTTTTAAATTAGTAATTAAAGTATCTATTTTGTTATTTCCATTACTATAATATTCAACTAATGATTCTAATTTTTTTTCTTTTACTCTCTCTCCATCTACTTTAACTATATCACTAAGAGTTGATGTATCACTATTTTTTAATGACATTTCAAGTTTTGATAAAATATATTCTCTTGATGTATTAATTCTACCTAAAAAATATCCAAAAAACAAAAAGAAAGCTAATAATATGAGTATAGTGAGTTTCCATCTTCTCCTTATTAACTTGAAAAAATATAGTTCTTTTAAAAAGGATAATAAAGAAAATAATTTTTCTATAACAATATTTTTCCCATATAACAATTTTTCTTTTAAAGTTTCTATTATAAACTCAACTCCCTAATATACATTTATAAATTTTATTAATCTTCTAATATATCAATTATCCACTTTCCACAATCACAACATTTATATATTCTTATAACAAATAAATCTAATTCATCTTTATTTAAACAATTTTTAAAACTTTCAACTTCTTCATTTGTTATAAATTCATCATCTTTATTAATATAACCATGTATTTGAATAAAATAATTATTCTTACTTTTATTGCAACAATCATTTATTTCTGTACATACAATTCTCTCATAATCTAATTTGCTTGCAAAATCTTGAATTATAGGAATTATATCAGAATACTCATCTATATCATCTTGATAATCCTCCTCATAAAAGATTAAATCCTTTATCCTAAATAATTCTTTCATTTTTTTGTTCTCCTTATACATATTTTTTTAAATTTAGCATTATAATTATACATTAAATTTTATTTTATTTCTTTATTATTTAAAATAATTTCATAAATTATTAAGTTTTATTTTAAATTTAAATGTAAAAAAGGCTATTAAGCAATGATTTTTTACTCATTGTTTAACAGCCTTTAATTTTATAAATTTTCTATTGGCTTTCTTTCACCTTTAAAGTTATTTGATTTTTCTCTTCTTTTTTTAAGTTCTTCTTCTATATCTTCAAGAGAAACTCCCTTCTCAGCCATTAAAACAAGCACATGATAAGCTAAATCACATATTTCTCCAACAAGTTCTTTTTTATCATCCTTTATTGCTGCAATAACAACTTCTGTAGCTTCTTCTCCAATTTTTTTTGTTATTTTTTCTGTTCCTTTATTGAAAAGATAATTTGTATAAGAACCTTCTTCTCCACAATTTTTTCTTTCCATTATTGTTTTAAATTCTTCTTTTATTTGACTCATGTTATCACTCCTATAAATCTCTGTAAAAACAAGTTCTATTTCCTGTATGGCAAGCTGCACCTACTTGGTCAACTAATAATAAAATTGTATCATTATCACAATCTATTTTTATTTCTTTTACATATTGTAAATGACCTGATGTTGCCCCTTTATTCCATAGTTCATTTCTACTTCTACTATAATACCATGCTGTATCCCCTTCTAAGGTCTTTATAAGGCTCTCTTTGTTCATATAAGCTAGCATTAATACATCTTTAGTCTTATAGTCTTGAGCAATGGCTGGAACTAATCCATTGCCCTTTTCAAAATCTATTAAATCAGCTTTAGCTAATATTTCTTCTTTATTCATGTTTTCACTCCTATAATCTTACTGGAATATTTCTATCTTTTAAATATTCTTTAACTTGACCTACTGTAAGTTCTCCATAATGGAAAAGTGAAGCTGCTAATGCTGCATCTGCTGCCTTTTGTTCAAAAACATCATAAAAATGTTCTAAAGAGCCACAACCACCTGATGCTATTACTGGCACATTAGTTATATTAGACACTGCCTTAGTAAGTTCAATATCAAAGCCTGTTTTAGTTCCATCAGTATCCATAGAAGTTAATAAAATTTCTCCAGCACCTAGTGAAACTGCTTCCTCAATCCACTTTAAAGCATCAAGTCCAGTATCTATTCTTCCCCCATTTATAACTACATTCCATCCTGAGTTATCTTCTCTTTTTTTAGCATCTACAGCTAAAACTATACATTGATTTCCAAAGGTATAAGCTCCCTGTTGTATTAAAGATTTATCCCTTACAGCTGCTGAATTTAAGCTTATTTTATCTGCTCCCGCCCTTAGAATTCTTTTTATATCATCTATACTTCTAAGGCCTCCTCCAACAGTAAAGGGAATAAATATTTTTTCTGCAACTTTTTCAACTACTTTTTCCATTATTCCTCTACCTTCATGAGTTGCAGTAATATCTAAAAATACAAGTTCATCTGCTCCTTGCTTATAATATTCTTCTGCAAGTTCAACTGGGTCTCCAACTTCTTTAATTCCAACGAAGTTAACTCCTTTAACAACCTTTCCTTCTCTAACATCAAGACAAGGGATAATTCTTTTAGTATGCATTATTTTTCCCCCTTTGTAACCTTTATTGCCTCCTCTAATGAAAGAGTGTTAGCATATATAGCCTTTCCTGTTATAGCTCCATAAAGACCTAAATCATTTAAATCTTTTATATTTTGAATATCTCTAATTCCACCTGAAGCTGTTATGTTAATATTTACCTCTTCACTTAATTTTTTAAGCATTTCAATATTAGGTCCTTCTAGTGTTCCATCTTTACTTATGTCTGTTACTATAACATTTTTAACGCCAAGCTTTTCTAATTTCTTAGCAAAATCTATGTAATAAAGTTTACTTCCTTCAAGCCATCCTCTTCCATAAGCATAGCCATCTTTACAATCAATTCCTACAGCTATTTTTTCTCCAAAATTATCTATTGCTTTAATTAAAAGTTCTTCATCTTCCATAGCACTTGTTCCTAAAATAACTCTTGAAATTCCATTATCTATGTAATATTTAATTGTTTCAAAAGTTCTTATTCCACCACCTATTTCTACTGGAATATCTAAAGTTTTAGAGACCTTTACTATAACTTCCTTATTTACAAGTTCACCTTTTTTTGCTCCATCTAAATCTACTAAATGAACATATTCAGCTCCAAGCTTTTGAAAAGACATTGCTGTTTCTAAAATGTCTTCAGCAACTACTTCCTTTTTAGAGTAATCTCCTTGATATAATCTAACTGGCTTTCCATCTATAATATCTATTGCAGGTAATATTATCATTTTCTACACCAACTCCTTGAAATTTTTTAAGATTTGCAATCCTATTTCTCCACTCTTTTCTGGATGAAATTGTGCTCCTATAACATTTCCTTTCCTTACAAGTCCAGGAATTTTTAAAGAACCATATGTAGAAAATCCTACTAAATCCTCATCTCTATATCCTGTTGCTCTATATGAATGGACATAATATACAAAAGCATTATCTTTTAATCCATTTAATAAATTATCTTCCCTATTTTTTTCTAGGTTGTTCCATCCAATATGAGGTATTTTTACATTAGGGTCTTTCATAAGTCTTACTTCCCCTTGAAGAAGTTTAAGACCTTCACATTCTTCTCCTTCAAATCCCCTTTCAAATAAAACTTGCATTCCAAGACAAATTCCAAGAAGAGGTTTTCCTTTAGCTACCTCTTCTTTTATAACCTCTGGAAGATTTGCTTTATTTAAATTGTCCATACAATCTTTAAAAGCTCCAACCCCTGGAAGTATAAGCTTATCAGCTTTTCTTATATCTTCAATATCAGATGAAATCTTACAATCACATTCAATCTTTTTTAAAGCATTATAAACACTTTTTAAGTTTCCCATGCCATAATCAATAATTACTACCATATATATTATACTCCTCCTATAACATACCCTTTGTTGAAGGTAAGCGCATATCATTTTCATTAACTGTTTTAGCCTCTCTTAAAGCTCTTCCAAGGGCTTTAAATAAAGCTTCTATCTTGTGATGATCATTGCTTCCATATAGAATTCTTGCATGAAGAGTAATACCTGAATTAAAAGCAAAAGCTCTAAAAAATTCTTCTGTCATTTCTGTAGCAAAAGTGCCAACTGTATCTCTTTTAAATTCTCCTTGAAAAACTAAAAATGCTCTTCCACTTATATCTAAAGAAACCTGTGCTAAAGTTTCATCCATTGGAAGAAAGAAAGTTCCATATCTATTTATCCCTCTCTTATCTCCTAGAGCCTCTAAGAAAGCTTTTCCAAGAAGTATACCAGTATCCTCTACTAAATGATGGTCACAAACCTCTAAGTCTCCATGTGCTTTAATATCTAAGTCAAATCCTCCATGGAAAGCCATTAAATTAAGCATATGGTCAAAGAATCCTACTCCAGTATCTATATTAGTTTTTCCTTCACCATCAAGATTTAAAGTTAATTTTATTTGAGTTTCCTTTGTATTTCTTTCTAAAGATGATATTCTTTCCATATGTAACCTTCCTATTTTAATCTTACTCTTACAGAATTAGCATGAGCTGTTAATCCTTCTTCATTAGCAATATTTATAATCTTTTGTCCATCTCTTTGTATTGCTTCTTCTGAATAGTATAAGAAAGAGGATTTCTTTATAAAGCTATCAACTGATAATGCTGAGAAAAATCTTGCTGTTCCACTAGTTGGTAAAACGTGATTTGTTCCTCCAAAATAATCTCCTATTGGTTCTGGAGTGTTATATCCTAAAAATACTGAACCTGCATGTCTTACTTTTCCTAAATACTCCATAGCATTTTTAACCATAAGTTCTAAGTGTTCTGGTGCAACTTTATTAGATATTTCTATACATTCATCAATAGTTTCACATATAATAACTTTTCCATAATTATTTAAAGATGCTTCTATAATTTCTTTTCTTTCTAATGTTTGAACTTGCTTTTCTAATTCAACTAAAGTATCTTCATATAACTTTTTAGAAGTTGTAACTAAAATTGCTGAAGCAAGTTTATCATGTTCTGCTTGAGACATTAAATCTGCTGCTACATATTTTGGGTCTGCATTTTCATCAGCAACTACTAATATTTCACTAGGTCCTGCTATCATATCTATATCAACTCTACCAAAAACTAATTTTTTAGCAACAGCAACAAAAATATTTCCAGGTCCAACAATTTTGTCAACTTGAGGAATTGTTTCTGTTCCATAAGCAAGTGCTCCTATTGCTTGTGCTCCACCAATTTTATAAATTTTAGTTACTCCTGCAATTTTAGCTGCAACTCCAATTATAGGATTAATTCCACCATCTTTTCCTGGAGGAGTTACCATAACTATTTCCTTAACTCCTGCAACCTTTGCTGGAATAACATTCATAAGTACTGAAGAAGGATAAGCTGCTGTTCCTCCTGGAACATAAACTCCAACAGAATCTAAAGGTAAAACTCTTTGTCCTAAATATGTACCATTATCTTTATTTAATATAAAGCCTCTGCTCTTTTGTGCTTTGTGGTAATATTCTATATTTTCCTTTGCTTCTTTTAAATTTTCTATTACTTCCTTATCAATTTTATTAAAACATTCTTCTATTTCTTCTTCTGTAACTTGTAAGTCTTTTAAAACAACCTTATCAAACTTTTCAGTATATTCTCTTAAAGCCTTATCTCCATTTTTTCTTACATCATTTAATATATTAGTTACTGCAGAAGTTATATCTCCACTTACTTCATCTTCTCTTTCTTTTAAATCTTTTAAAAGTTCATCCCAACCCTTTTGTTTTAAATCATATTCCTTTAGCATATCTACTTTTTCTCCTTACTTTTCTATTACCTTTTGTAAACTTTCAATAAAGTCCCCAATTTCTTTTCTCTTAAGCTTAAAGCTTGCTTTATTTACAATTACTCTTGCACTAATTGGACACACTGTATCAAAAACTACAAGTCCATTTTCTTTTAAAGTTGTTCCAGTCTCCATAATATCAACTATTGCATCACATAAACCTAAAATTGGTGCAAGTTCTACTGACCCTTCAATTTTTATTATTTCAACATCTATATTTTTCTTTTTAAAATATTCTCTTGCTACTGTTGGATATTTAGTTCCTATTTTTATATGTCCAACTTTTTTAAATATATTCTTTTCTGGTAAAGAAGCTACTATAAATTTACATTTACCAATATTTAAATCTAAAACTTCATAGTAATTATTATTAGCTTCCATTAAAGTATCTTTTCCTACAACTCCAATATCTGCAACACCATGTTCAACATAAGTAATTGAATCTGCTGCTTTTACTAAAAAATATTTTATATCCTTTTTAGTATCTTTAAAAACAAGTTTTCTACCCTTATCTTTAAGTTCTTCTGTTCCATAATTTGCTTTATCTAATAACTTTACAGTTTCTTTTTCTAATCTTCCCTTTGTTAAAGCTATACTTATACTCATTATTTTAGCTCCTCCCTTGATTCAATTCCATCTATGTCTTCTTTAGGTATTAATTCAACTACATGTCCTGAATCTCTAAGAAGCTTAGCTTTTTTAATTGCTTCTAAAGCATATCCCTTGCCATAATAAATTTTATATTTAGATGGCTTTTTGGTATCATCATATTCTATAACACCTAATAAAGAATCAAGTTTTATTGAAAATCCTACAGCTGGAATATCACGACCAAATTGAGATATTAAATTATCATATCTTCCACCACTTAATACAGTAACTCCAACGCCTTCAAAATATCCTCTAAATATTATTCCAGTATAGTAATTTAATCCTGGTACCATTCCTAAGTCAAAGGTAAGCATATCACCATAACCTAATTCCTTTAGTGAATTTCCAAGTTTTTCTAAGTATTCAATATTCTTTTTAAGTTCATCATTAAAGGCATATTTTTTTCCTTCAGCTAAAACTTCTTCTCCACCAAAAAGCCATGGAAGCTTTTTAAAGAAAGCCTTATAATCTTCTGATACATTAAGTTCTTCTAAGTAATCCTCTAAAGATTTTAAGCTTTTTGTATCAATAAGTTCTGCTAACTTTTCTCTTTCTTCTTCACTTAAATCTAAATCTGAAACAGCAGCATTAAAAAAATTAATATTTCCTATTTCAAATTTAAAATTATTATTTTTTAAAACCTTTAAAGAATCTAATGCTGTAACTAATATTTCTAAATCAGATTCTTCATCAGTTAAACCTATTAATTCTACTCCACAATCTGTATATTCATTTTTCTTTCCACCAAGACTTTCATTTACTCTAAAAACATTAGCTGTATATCTAAATCTTAAAGGAGGATTTGAATCCTTAAATTTAGTTCCAACAACTCTTGCTATTGGAATAGTCATATCAGGTCTTAAAACCATTATTCTTCCCTTATCATCAAAGAATTTATACATATCTTCTTCTTTTAGGCTTTGAAATTCTGAATTAAAAGTTCTGTAAAACTCTATTGTTGGAGTTACAACCTCTTTATACCCCCATTTATCTAAAACCCCTTCAATATCTTGTTGAAGTTTTTTCTTTATTAAACACTCTCCTAATATTAAATCCCTTGTCCCTTCAGGAATTAAATACTTATTAGACATATTATATCCTCCTTAAATGTTTTTATTTTATCAATTTAGCGTGCTAAATCATTAAATCATATTCTAATAATAATCTACTAATTTTTTTCTGTCAATACTTTATTTTATTTAATGATACTATATTAATATTAACATGATATGTATTAAAATGCACATTTTTATTATAAATGTATTTATATACTTTTATAAACTATTATTCTAATTAAAAGTCTTATAAAACTTTTAAACTTCTTTTTCTTGCTATATATGTATTAATTTCATAAAATATAATAGTATTAATAAAAAGGAGGAATATTGATGAGTGAAAAACTAGTTATAGGTATTACCTTTGGTATATATCTTTTAATTATGCTAGGAATTGGTTGGTACTTTTACAACCGAACAAAAAATTTATCTGATTATGTTCTTGGTGGAAGAGGTTTAGGAAGTTGGGGAACATCTATAAGTGCTCAAGCATCTGACATGAGTGGATGGCTATTACTTGGTCTTCCTGGAGCCGCATATGCTACAGGTCTTTCAGGTTCTGTATGGATGGCAGCTGGTCTTGCTTTAGGTACATATTTAAACTGGAAGCTTGTAGCCCAAAGACTTCGTATTTCCACACAAGAATATTCAAATGCTATTACAATACCATCTTATCTTGAAAATAGGTTTAATGACCATTCAAGATTACTAAGAAAGGCATCATCATTATTTATATTATTATTTTTCTTAGTTTATACAGCTTCTGGATTTGTTTCTGGTGGTAAATTATTTCAAACAGTATTTGGAGTTCCTTATAAAGTTTCTATCTTTATTTGTGCAATAGTAGTTGTAGGATATACTTTTCTAGGTGGATTTATGGCTGTTTGTTGGACTGATATTATTCAAGGACTTCTTATGTTCTTTACATTACTTATATTACCAGTTGTAGTTTTAGTTAAAGCTGGTGGAATAAATGAGGTAGTTTCAGCTATTGACCCTGCCCTTTTAAATCCTTTTAATGCTGCCTCCATTACAGGAAGCGCTTCATCTTCAACTGTATTAGTTGTTATAAGTATTGTTTCTTCATTAGCATGGGGACTTGGCTACTTTGGTCAACCTCATATTTTAGCAAGATTTATGGCAATAAAAGACCCTGATTTAATAAAAAAATCTAGAATAATTGCAATGTTTTGGGTTGTACTTTCATTAATAGGTGCAACTGCTGTAGGATTAGTTGGACATTCAGTTATATCTGATATTTCAGCTTATGGAGGAGATAGTGAAACTATATTTATGCTTTTAGTAAATAAATGTGCACCTCTTATTTTAACTGGAATTTTATTATCAGCAATTTTAGCAGCTATAATGAGTACAGCAGATTCTCAGCTTCTTGTAGCAGCTTCTACTGTATCTGAAGATTTCTATAAGGGTATGATAAAGCCTAAAGCTTCTGATAGAGAACTTATATTAGTAAGTCGTTTAACAGTTCTTGCTGTAGCTATAATTGCCCTTATAATAGCATTTAATCCTAATAGTTCTGTTCTTAAATTAGTTTCTTATGCTTGGGCAGGATTTGGAGCAGCTTTTGGTCCTGTAATTTTATTATCATTATTTTATAAGAAAATGACTAGAAATGCTGCTGCTACTGGTATGATAGTTGGAGGTCTTACTTCTGTATTATGGCCACTATTAAAGAAGGTTTCTTCTCTTGCTATATTCAAACTTTATGAAATAGTTCCTGGGTTCTTATTTGCAGTTTTAGCTATTTTTATAGTAACTAGAATAGATATAAAAAATAGCACTGACCCTAAAAAAATAGAAACTAAAAAAGCTAGAGAAAAGGTAAAAGAACAAACTGCTAAAGAAGAAAAAATAAAATATGAAAAAACAGTTGTTGGAACTAGAAAACGTAAAGAAGCATCAAAAAAACGTAGAAAAATAGCTGGAAAAAATAGAGCAAAAAACAGATAAAATAAAAGATTGTCGCACATTTTTGCGACAATCTTTTTTATTTTTCTTTTTTCTCATTTTCTTCAAAGTCATCTAATGTCATAGCAATTTCTTTATTTTGAGCATTTATATTATTCATTAATATAATTTGTTTTTGAAGTTTTAAAAGCTTTTTTATTTCCTCTTCTGCTTCACGCATTGCTTCTGTTGCTTCTTCCTTCATCTTTATTAATTCTTTTTTCTGCTCCATAATACTTTCTAATTCTTGTTGTTGATGTTTTAAAAATTCTGCTTCTCTTTCTTCAAGATGAGAAGATAATAAAGACTTCTTTTTAATTTCTTCTTTTTCTTTTATTGAAGATTCTATTTCAAGTTGTTTAGTTGCATTTTTTATTGCTTCTTCCATAAAGTATTCTTGAGAATTTATTAAAATGTTTGATTCATTTTTTCTCTTTTTATATGAACCATCACTTTGCAATACTCTTCCCTTAACATTATCATGAAGCATAACATTAATAATATTTAAAATACGCTTTTTAATATCTTCATCATAAATTGGACAACCTACTTCAACTCTCTTATCCATATTTCTTGTCATATAATCTGCAGAAGCTATATACATTTTCATATCCTTGCCTTCACCAAAGCAGTATACTCTTGAATGCTCTAAAAATTGTCCAACAATACTTTGTATTGTTATATTATCTGTTTTTCCTTTTATTCCAGGAATTAAACAACATATTCCTCTTACTATCATATCTATTTTTACACCAGCTTGAGAAGCTTCTGAAAGTTTATCTATAAGCTCTCTATCAGTTAAGGAATTCATCTTTAAAATGATTCTTCCCTTTTCTCCAATTTTAGTTTTTTCAATTTCCTTATCAATAAACTTTAATATAGTTCTTTTCATGCTTATTGGAGCTACTAATAAGTAATCATAATGTCCATCAAGCTTTGAAATAGACATGTTCTTAAAAAAGTTTGCAGCATCAACTCCTATGAAATGATTTGCAGTAATTAAACTTAAATCTGTATAAAGTTTAGCTGTTTTTTCATTGTAATTTCCTGTTCCTACTTGAGTTATATATTCTATTTTATCATTATTCTTTTTAGTTATTAAACATATTTTTGAATGAACTTTAAAGTTTTCAAATCCATATATAACATTACAGCCAGACTCTTCTAAAGTTTCAGACCAGTCAATATTATTTTGCTCATCAAATCTAGCTCTAAGTTCCATAAGAACAGTTACTTCTTTACCATTTTCAGCAGCAGTTGTTAAATATTCAATTAATTTTGCCTTTCTTGCTAATCTATATATTGTTATTTTAATTGAAATTACATCTTTATCTTCAGCAGCCTCTTTAATAAGTCTTAAAAATGGGTCCATTTTTTCATAAGGGTAAGATAGTAATATATCCTTTCTAGCTACTTGGCTCATAATACTTTCATTACTATTAATTCCAAGAGGAATTTGTGGTGCAAAGTCTTCATATGTAATTTTCTTTTTTATATGTACTGGTATTTTATCTATTATAGAAAATACAAAAGACATATCTAGTGGAGACTTACATTTAAATACTTGCTCCTTTTTTATATTAAGTCTATCTATTAAATATGTTTCAAGTTCTAGCTTTATCTTATATAAAACCTCTAATCTTACTGGAGCTAAACGTCCACGTTTTTTTAATATCTTCTTCATATGAAGTCTGTAATCATCATCAATATCATAGTTTTCATCATCTGGATTAATATCTGCATTTCTAGTAACACGTACTATAGTTCTATCTTCTATATTTCCCATGTTAAATATCATATCTGCATATTCTAAAATAACTTTTTCTATTAATACATATTTTATTTCTTCTCCTGGAATATAAATAACTCTTGGAACTGAACTCGGAATAGGTACTATTCCAACTAAAGTATTTCCATTGTTTCTTATTAATACTGTTAAGTTTAATGATAAATTTTGAAGATGAGGAAAAGGATGAAGATTATCTACTATTTGTGGTGATAACACAGGTAATATATAATCTTTAAAATAATCATCTAAAAACTTTTTTTCTTGTTTGTTAAGCTCTTTTATATTTAAATTCTTTATATTATATTCTCTTAATTCTTCTTCAACTTTTTCAAAGGTTTTATCCTTTTGTTCATATAATGGAACTACTGATTTAAAGATTGCTTTAAGTTGCTCTCCTGCAGTCATTTTACTTTTATTATCATAATGCTCTGAATCTATTAAAGATATATCATATAAACTTCCTACTCTTATCATAAAAAACTCATCTAAATTACTTGTAAATATAGATATAAATTTTAATCTTTCATAAAGTGGAACTTTTTTATCTCTACCTTCTTCTAATACTCTTTGGTCAAATTTAAGCCAAGAAAGTTCTCTATTTTGAGTATAGCTAATATCTAAATCATTTTTCTTTAACATCTGAAACTCCCCCTAGCACCTTGCTAAATAAATATCCTTCTCTTACTCCATAAGGACTTACATGTATTTCTTCTATTTCATAAAACCTTACTATAGTATTTAATATAATCATTCCTGGAATTATTGTATGAACTCTATCTGGTACAACTTTTAATATTTTCTTTAATAATCCCTTTTCTGATTCATCACATTTTCTTATAATCTTTTTTATATTTTCTGATTTTATAAGAGTTTTTGTAGCCTTTTTCTTAAATACATTCTCACAAAGCTCTCCTGTAGCTCTTATAGTTCCACCAACCCCACAGGCAACAGAGTTTTCTTTTATTCCATCTAATTTCTTTAATTGAGATAAAACTTCACCTTTTATAGCTAATCTTTCATCCTCAGTTGGAATAAGATTACTTACATATTTTGAATACATACTTAATGAACCTAAAGGAATACTATAAGCTTTTATTATTTCTTTATTTTTATACATTACAAGCTCTGTACTTCCTCCTCCAATATCTATAAGTATTCCATCTGATATATCAACTACTTGACTAGCTCCTATAAAATCATAAATAGCTTCATTTTCTCCAAGAATAATTTCTGTATTAAATCCTGTTTCTTCCTTAATTCTAAGAACAGCTTCATCCGTATTACTTACATTTCTTAAAGATGCTGTTGCAAAAACAAATACATTTTCTATTTGAAAATTTTCAACTATTTCTCTGTAAGCTTTTAATACTTCACAGGCTCTTTTTATACCTGCTTTTGAAAGTTCTCCATCTTTAACATAACCTGCAAGACCTGCCATAGTCTTCTTATTTAGAAGAAGAATTACTTTATTATTTTCATATTTATATATTGACAACCTTATAGTATTAGACCCTACATCTACTATTCCATATATCATTTCTTTCCCTCCAAACATACCTTTCTAATTATAAATTAATTCTTATTTTTAATAATCATATTATTGTAAAATCCATGTTATTTTTTTGTAAATTTATTTTCAAACTATTCTTACACTAATATTAATATTTTAATTCCTCATTATCTAATTGTCAAATTTTAGTTTCTAATGTCATTTTATTTTATTTTTAGTAAAAATAAAATAGTATTAATTATTATTAACTTAACAACTTATCCACAACTTAAAAAATATAATTTCTTAAATAATATAAAAAATCGAGAATTTATAAAAATTCTCGATTTCTTTAATAAAATCCCACTTATTTTATTTATTACTCCATTGCCATAAACTCTACTTTTTCCATCTTATCGATTTTAGCTAAATCGTGAAGCAGAGTTTTTATATCTCCTTCTAATGTGGACATATCTATAGTTAATGTTATATATGCATATCCATTTAAAGGGATACCTTGATTTATTGTAAGTATACTTCCTCCTTTAGAAGAAATATAATTTAAGATATTTGATAAGACGCCCTTTCCATCAATTATCTTTAAACTAAAGGTTGCTTTTCTTCCTTTTTGGCTTTCAGAAAACTCAAATATAAAATCTTTATATTTATAATAAACACTTCTGCTTATGCCAACCATTTTAGCAGCCTCTGTAACTTCTTTTACTTTTCCTTCTCTTAAAAGTTTTTTGGCATTTACTACTTTTTCGTATACCTCTGGTAAAACTCTTTTATCAATAAGAAAATAATTTCCGCTCATTACTCTTCTCCTTCGATTATAAATGCCCCCTGTGTATCTATTGATAATTCATGAACTGCCCAGTTCAATGACTTTTCCTTTAAAAACTTTTCTATATTACTTTTAAAATTTTCTTCTTTTTCTGAAGTAATTGCCATTATTGTTGGTCCTGCACCGCTAAGATAAGTTGCTAGAGCCCCTACTCTATAAGCTTCTTTCTTAACTTCCTCAAAACCTTTTATAAGCTTACTTCTATAATTTTCATGGAATGCATCTTTACATGCAAACTTTAATAAATCATACTTTCCATTACTTAATGCCGTAACCATTAACGCAACTCTTCCCACATTATAAACCCCGTCTTTAATTGAAATCTCCTTTGGAAGCACAGCTCTTGCTTCTTTAGTAGATAACTTAAAGTCTGGTATCATTGGAACAAACTTAATACCTTCTTTAACATTTACTATATCATGATAGCTTACACCTTCATCCATAATAGATACAACCATTCCCCCAAACATAGCTGGTGCAACATTATCTGGATGCCCCTCAATTTCAACAGCCATCTGAAATAATTCATCCTTTGTAAAAACATTTCCCATAATTTTATTAGCTCCAACTAGTCCCCCAACTATACAACTAGAGCTACTTCCTAAGCCTCTTGCTATAGGTATGTTTTGGTCTAAGCTACATATCTCTAAGCCCTTTGGAGTATATTTTGCTTTTTCAAAACATTTCATCATAGATTGATATACTATATTATCTTCATTACAAAATTCTTCTGGAAATCCAGAGAAACTTAAGCCCCCTTCAGTTTCTCTAAATCCAAAATAATTATATAAACTTACTGCTATTCCAAGGGAATCAAATCCTGGCCCCATATTTGCAGATGTAGCTGGTACTCTAACCTTTATCATTTCTACACCTTCTATTTTAAATAAGATAATAGGGCTTTTTTCATGTCATCTTTATCCCATACTTCATTATGAAGAACTTCTTTTTTATCTAAGTCCTTTAAGTTTTTAGGAATTTCAACATGTGTTTCTTTATTTAATTCTTTAACAACTTCAAAATCATTAAGATTATCTACATTAATACCTAAAGCCTTACATATACTTCTTGGGAACTTATATGGACTTGCTGTAGATGCAATAAGAACCTTTCTGTCATCTCCAGTTTCCTTTTTATATTTATCATAAACTACCTTTGCTACTCCTGTATGAGTATCCATTAAGTATCCTTCTTTAGTATACATTTCTTTTATTTCTGCATATACTTCATCAATATTTGCATAATTTCCATAGAATTCATTCATGAAAGAAGATATTTTTTCAGAAACTTTATATACCCCACCATTATTTAATGATTCCATAAGATTTTTTACTTCTTCTCCATTTCTTCCACAAGCTTCAAATAATAGTCTTTCAAGATTTGAAGATACTAATATGTCCATTGATGGTGATTCAGTTAAAACTAATTCTCTTCTCTTATCATAAGTTCCTGTTTGGAAGAAATCAGTTAATACCTTATTTTCATTTGAAGCACAAATGAACTTATGTATTGGAAGCCCCATTTCCTTAGCATAATGAGAAGCTAATATATTACCAAAGTTTCCTGTTGGTACAACAACATTTATTTCTTCTCCTTCTTTTATTACTCCTTGTTGAACTAGTTTAAAGTATCCATAGAAATAATAAACTATTTGAGGAACTAATCTTCCTATATTAATAGAGTTTGCAGAAGATAATCTTATTCCTTCCTTTGCTAACTCTTCTTTAAATTCTTCATCTCCAAAAATTTCTTTTACTCCAGTTTGAGCATTGTCAAAGTTTCCGTTTATTCCAAATACTTTAACATTTTTACCCTCTTGAGTAGCCATTTGTCTTTCTTGAATAGCACTTACTCCATTCTTTGGATAATATACAACTACTTTAAATCCTTCAACATCTTTAAATCCTTCAAGCGCTGCCTTTCCTGTGTCTCCAGAAGTTGCTGTTAAAATAACTACTTCATCAGTTACTCCTAGTTTTTTTCTTGCTCTTTTCATTATTTGAGGAAGAAATAATAATGCAGCATCTTTAAATGCACATGTTGGACCATGATATAATTCTAAAAATCCTTTTTCTACTTTTACATCAAAACGATTATTATATGCATCATTTATAGCACTCATTAAGTCATTTTCATCAATATCTGTAAAATATTCTTTTATTACCTTAAAAGCTAATTCTTCATAAGATAATCCTTTTTCTTTTTTTAAGGAATCATAAAGATTTGGAAAACTTTCTGGAACATATAATCCTCCATCTTTTGCAATTCCTCTTAAAATTGCCTCTGCTGAAGCCACCCCTTGTTCTAATCCTCTTGTACTTTGAAATTTCATCAAATCACCCCGAAATTTATTTATATTGTAAGTTCTTTATCTTGTAGCCACAATTAGTATAATATCATGTTCGTCTTTAAAACACAAGTGTTTATAGCTTGAAAACAAATTTTTTTATATTTAACAGCCTCCATTTGCAAATAACATCATCACTAAAGCATCTCTTGCTCCAACATTTTCATTTTTTACAAGATTATTTATTTCTTCTTTTTTAAATTTAAATATTTCTATTTCTTCATCCTCTTCTGCATGTTCATTTGTAGTTGTTCCTTCTGCTAAAACTTTAACTGTTACAATGCTTTCATCAGTCATACCACTTGAAACATAGCTTGGTTTAAGAATTACTTCACAGGATAATCCTTTAAGTCCTGTTTCTTCATAAAGCTCTCTATAAGCAGCTTCTTCTATATTTTCTCCTTTTTCTATAAGACCTGCTGGTAATTCAAAAACATTATCTCCTAAAGCTGGTCTATATTGTTTTATTACTACAATTTCTCCCTCCTTAGTTACTGGAAGTATTAAAATTCCATCAGCTCTTTTATGGTCTTTAGTTACACAAGCTAGTTCTTCTTGTTCTCTTCTACTTGCTACATAATAATCTTTTCTCCTTCCTACTTTATTTGTTAATTCTAAAGTATACAAATTTAAAAACTTATTGTTAGTTTCTTTTTTAATATTAATTAACTTCATAAGCTTCTTATCTCCTTAAAATAATATTTTATTTATATTATAAGTCTTTTAAGAAGATTTATTAAATATTTTTTATAAATTTTAAGTATTTATAGTAACATTATCCCAAGATGCTCTATTATTAATACCTATAAGCCAATTTAGAGCATAGTGTCTTTCCTTAATAACTCCTTCATTTAACCCAGCTGGCATTTCTTCTTTTTTTATTCTTGCTTCTACACAGGCCCAATCATAACGAAGAATTAAATCTGCTTCATCAAGTATTTCTTTTTTACTTCTAGGCTTACTTTTTTTAATAATTTCAGTTAAATCATCCATTGTCCACATTATTCTTGCAATAGTTTCTACATTACATACTTTATCTGGATAAGGTAAATCTACATAACCTAAGGCCCATAAAAGTACTTGACAACATTCATATCTCCAAGATTTATCTATACATACCCATTCTGGTGGATTTTCACTTTCTACATATTTTTTCTCTTCTGGAGATAGATATGGCTTTATATGATAAATTTTGTCTACCATATCATAAAATTTTCTAGCATCTCTAATATTATGTCTACTACACATAACCTCTGAAAAAATACATACTCCAAAAAGAGCTACTAAACGTGCTGCTATTTCATTTGGATTACGAAGTACTACCTCTTCTTCCATAATAGAGCTTTTTAATTTAGGCATAAAAGGAATATTCTTTTCTTTTAACTTTTCTATAGACCTTTCTCTTCTTTCTATATCACACTCTTTTTCCTCTATATCTCTATCTAAAATATCTGAATTTCCTATTGGAAAGTATTCTGTAAATTCACTTTTCCCTGTAGGAGAAATAAGCATTTTTCCCTTTCCATCATAAAGACAATTATCTGGCATAAATAAAAGTCCATTAAGTTTTTGAGCTACAACAAACATTGAATTTATAATAAAGTTTGTACGTTTTTCTATGTCATTTTGAACAAATCTACATCCTATACAACAATTAAATATTGCTATTTGTTTTAATATTTGTTCTTGAAGCTTTTTGTCTTCCATACTATTTTGAGAATAAAAATTTATCATAGATTGTAAATGTTCTTCAAGAAAAGATTTTTCCATATTAATAAAAAACTCCATAGTTGTATCATCTTTAAATGTTATTAAAAGTTTTTTATTATCTCCATTTGAACCTAATTCTGCTTTTTTAACTACTTGTGAAAATGTATCTGCTATTACTTGAGCAACGTCTCTATTTCTTCCTATAACTGTGTATAATGTAATATTCATTACAACTTCTCCTTAATAAAATATTTTTAGTAAATGTTTTCATATATTATACCATATTTTTATATTATTTTTAATTTAAATTCAAATTTATTTATATAAATCCTTTGGAATATTAATCCTCACTTTCCATAAAGATTCTAGTTTATAAAAAACTCTTTTGCACATAATAATAGTGCAAAGCAAATTAGCTTAACAAAATAATTACTTAAAAGTAATTTTTGCAAAGCAAATTTACTTGGCAAAAAAATATTTATTTAATAGAGGAGGAATTTATTATGTCACAACAAAAAGCAGTTCCAGAAGCAAAAAATGGTTTAGCCAAATTTAAAAATGAGGTAGCTAGTGAAATGGGAGTTCCTTTTACTGATTACAACGGAAACCTATCTTCAAAACAATGTGGAAGCGTTGGAGGAGAAATGGTTAAAAGAATGGTAGAACAATACGAACAAAACATGAAGTAAAACAGTAAAAAGGTAATGACAAATTCTTGTCATTACCTTCCTCTTTTTTTTACTTTCTATTTAGTTGTTATGATTATTTCATCATTTTGTCCATCTATTACAGCAGTTGAACCATAATGAATATCACCTTTTATTATTCTTCTTGCTAAGTTATTTTCTAGTGTATTTTGAATATATCTCTTAAGAGGTCTTGCACCATAAACTGGGTCATAACCTTCTCTTGCAAGGATTGTCTTTGCATTTTCAGTTACTTCTATATTTATATTTTTATCTTTTAATCTTTCTTTTAATTCTCCTAAGAATATATCTATAATCTTCTTAATTCCTTCTTCTGATAATGGCTTAAACATTATAATATCATCTACTCTGTTTAAGAATTCAGGTTTAAATTTCATCTTTAAAGTATCCATAACTTGTTTTTTAGATTCTTCACTTATACTTTCTCCATTTTCATTTAAAAGATATTGAGAACCTATATTAGAAGTCATTATAATTATTGTATTTTTAAAGTCTACTGTTTTACCTTTATTATCTGTTAATCTTCCATCATCTAATATTTGAAGGAACATATTAAATACATCTTCATGAGCTTTTTCAATTTCATCAAAAAGTATAACACTATATGGTTTTCTTCTTACTGCTTCAGTTAATTGTCCGCCTTGTTCATATCCTACATATCCTGGAGGCGCTCCAACTAATCTAGATACGGCATGTTTCTCCATATATTCAGACATATCAATTCTTATCATAGCATCTTCACTATCAAACATTGTTCTTGCTAATGTTTTTGCAAGTTCAGTTTTACCAACACCAGTTGGTCCTAAGAATATAAATGAACCTATTGGTTTGTTTTCATCCTTAAGTCCTGCTCTTGCTCTTAAGATAGCACTTGATACAGCTTCTATTGCTGTTTCTTGACCAATTACCCTCTTTTCAAGTTCATCATCTAATCTTAATAATTTTTCTCTTTCACTTTCAAGAAGATTAGCTACAGGAATGCCAGTCCATTTAGATAAGACTTGAGAAATTTCATCTTCAGTTACTTCTTCTTTAAGAAGAGCACCTTCATAATTATCCTTTACTTCCTTTTCTTTTTGTTTAATTTCTTCTTCAATCTTAGGAATTTCAGAATATCTTATTTCAGCTACTTTATTATAGTCATAGGCTCTTTCATATTTTTCTAAGTTTCCTCTTGCTTCGTCAAGTTTTGTCTTTAATTCTTTAATTGATGAAATATGTTCTTTTTCTTTTTCATATTTAGCAGTCATTTCATCATTTTTTTCTTTTAATTCTGCAAGTTCTTTTTCTAGGTCTTTAAGTCTTTCAACTGAACCATCATCTTTTTCTTTTTCTAGAGCTTCTTTTTCAATTTCTAATTGGAATATCTTTCTTCTTATTGTATCAAGTTCTGTTGGAAGAGAATCTATTTCAGACCTTATCATAGCACCAGCTTCATCTATTAAGTCAATTGCTTTATCTGGAAGATATCTATCTTGAATATATCTATCAGAAAGTTTTGCAGCTGCAACTATTGCAGAGTCATGAATTCTTATTCCATGATGTATTTCAAATTTTTCTTTTAATCCTCTTAAAATAGAAATAGTATCTTCTACTGTTGGTTCATCAACAATAACAGGTTGGAATCTTCTCTCTAAGGCTTTATCTTTTTCAATGTATTGTCTATATTCGTCAAAAGTTGTGGCACCTATACAATGTAATTCTCCTCTTGCAAGAAGTGGTTTTATTAAGTTTCCAGCATCCATTGCACCATCTGTTTTACCAGCACCAACTATTGTGTGAATTTCATCAATAAATAGTATTATCTTTCCTTCACTGCTTTGAACTTCTTTTAAAACAGCTTTTAATCTTTCCTCAAATTCACCTCTATACTTTGCACCAGCTATTAGTGAACCCATATCAAGAGAGAATATTATTTTATCTTTTAATCCTTCAGGCACATCACCCTTTACAATTCTTTCAGCTAATCCTTCAACAATTGCAGTTTTACCAACACCAGGTTCACCAATTAAAACTGGATTATTTTTTGTTCTTCTTGAAAGAATTCTTACAGTTCTTCTTATTTCTTCATCTCTTCCTATTACTGGGTCAAGTTTATGTTTTTTAGCTAAATCAACTAAATTTGTACCATATTTAGCAAGAGCATCATAAGTTCCTTCTGGGTCTTGAGTATCTACTCTTTGATTTCCACGAACCTCTCCTAATACTTTCATAAATTTATTTTTATCTATTCCATAATTTCTTAAAATGTCACCTACTGGGCCATTTTTATCTACATCTATAATTGCAAGCATTAAATGTTCTACACTTACATAAGAATCTTTAAATTGTTTTGCTATTTCTTCTGCTTTAACTAAAACACTTTCTACTTGTCTTGTTATATAAACTCCACCACCATCTGCTCCACTTCCTGAAACTGTTGGCATAGATTTTAATTTTGCATTTATTGAATTTTTTAATCCCTTTATATCAATACCCATTTTAGTAAAGATATTTGGGATAAGTCCATCCTCTTGCTCTACTAAAGCAGAGAAAAGATGTATTACTTCTATTTGCTGATGATTATATCTTACAGCAGTTGAATTTGCATCATTTAAAGCTTGTTGAACTCTTAATGTCATTTTTTCTACATTCATAATTTATCCCTCCTGGATATTATTTTTCTTCCATGCTTATATAATAGCACTAAAGTCAAAGAAAGTCAAAGTAAAATTTAAAATTTTTTTAGATTTTTTTTCAGAATATTTGAAATCTTTTTCTTTTATTTTAGCATATACTTTACCATATTCAATGTAAATTATTTCCTATTGTACTTTTATATTTTTATTTATATAATTGTAATTAGTTATTAATATACAAGGAGGTTTTTTTTTATGGAAATATCTTTAGCTTCTTCTACTGCTACTTCTGATGAAGTTTCTTTATCATCAATAGAAAAACTAATTAATAATTTAATAGATTGGGCTACAAATAATGGCATAAAAATATTAATTGGTTTAATATTTTTAGCAGTTGGTTGGAAAATCATTAAAAAATTAATGAAGGTATTTAACAGTTTTTCAAGTAGAAAAGAAATTGATTCTACTCTTCATTCATTTTTAGGTGCTTTTTTAGAATTAGCACTTAAGGCACTTTTAATAATATGTGTTCTTGGTTATGTTGGTTTTGAAATTACAGGCCTTGCTGCTTTACTTGCTTCTGCTGGTTTTGCTCTTGGTTTAGCATTACAAGGAAGTTTATCAAACTTTGCTGGTGGAGTTATAATTCTTATAATGAGACCTTTTAAAATTGGAGACTTTATAGAATCTTCTGGTAATACAGGTACTGTTGAAAGAATTGAATTATTTTATACTCATCTTATAACTCCTGATAATAAAGCTATTATGATTCCAAATGGTTCTCTTTCAAATAGCACCATTATAAATTATTCTTCTAAAGATACAAGAAGAGTAGATTTAGTTTTTGGAGTTGGATATGAAGATGATATTCTTCATGTTAAAAGAGTTTTATCTAATATAATTGATAGCTGCCATTTAATATTAAAAAATCCAGAACCATTTATAAATATATGTGAACATGGAGATAGTTCTGTAAATATTGCTGTAAGAGTATGGACAGATACAAGTAATTATTGGAATGTATACTTCTATTTAATTGAACAAGCAAAAATTAAGTTTGATGAAGAAAATATTAATATTCCTTATCCACAAATGGACTTACATATTCAAAACAAATAAATTAACTTAATTCAAAAATAGTAGTTTTCTTATGACTAATAGTTTATAAATTGAAGAACACTTGTTAAAATTAGTGTTCTTTTTTTATTATATTAGTAAATTATATTGTTTCTTAAGTTTGAAAAAATAGTTAAACTTATGATTTTTTTGAATTATTGCTTTGTTTTTACATTGTAGGAAATGTGAAGTATGGTATTATTATAATATAATTTATTAAGATTTTTTGGAGGACTAAATTGAGGAAGGAACATATAATTTATAATTCTAATATTCCTGTAAAAATAACATATGCTTCTGTAAGGGAATATCCTCTTCATTGGCATAATTCTGTTGAAATAATTTATGTTCTTAAGGGTATGGTGAATATTTCTATTGATACAGATAATTATTCTATTTTTGAAAATGAAATTGAAATTATAAATACTAATGAAAGTCATAGAATTCATTCAGATGAAGATAATCTTGTTCTTATATTTCATATAGATTCTTCTTTTTTAGAAAAATATTATAAAGATATTTATAATATTTTCTTTTATACAAATACCTCTAAAGAAGATTCTCAAGAGGGAGAGGAATATTTAATTTTAAAAAAACTTCTTGCAGAAATACTTTGTGAAATGGTTCAAAGGCAGGAGGATTATGATGAAGAAATTGAATCTATTGTTATAAAACTTCTTTTCCATATTATAAATAATTTTCATTATTTAATTTCTGGTGAAGGTGATTTAAGTGAGGAGCAGTTTGATAGATATCATAGAATTTCAAAATATATATTTAGTAATTACAATAACAATATAACTCTTCAAGATATAGCTAAAAAGGAGTTTTTAAGTCCTGATTATTTATCTCATGATTTTAAAAATGCTACTGGCTATAGCTTTACTGACCTTCTTAATTTAACAAGAGTTGAAGAGGCTATGAAACTTTTATTAGATTCAAATATGAGTCTAACTGAAATTTCAGAAGAAGTAGGATTTTCTCATACAAGATATTTAAATAAACACTTTAAAAATTATTATCATCTTACTCCTCTTCAATTTAGAAGGAAAAATAAAGTTGATGATAAAATCTTAGATAAACTTAAAAATTTAACTGAATATCCATTAGAAAATTCAATTTCACTTTTATCTTCCTATCTTGAAAATTATGAAAGATTTAATTATGAAAATAAACTTTGGAATATTGATGCTGATATGTCCTCTTCTTTAGGGGATTATACTGAAGACTTTAGAGAGATTATAACTCTTGGAGATGCTTTTGATTTATTAATAGAAGATAATAAAGATATTCTTGAAGAAATTCAAAAAGAAATAAACTTTACCTATGGCAGATTAGAAAATTTATTTCATAGTGATATGGGGGTTTTTAAGCATGGTCCATTTTTTAATTGGAATAGAAGTAAATCTGTTTTAGAATTTTTAAGTTATCAATATATTATTCCACTAATTGTTTTAGATAATACAGAATTTACTTTAGAAGATTATAAAAATGCACTAGAAAGCTTTTTTTCATATTTTTCTGATTTAGAATATGATTATCTTAATGATATAATATTTCAAATATCCTCTTCTCTTTCAGAAGAAATTGAAATTCCATTAAGAGAATTTATAGAAAAAGAACTTAATCATTCTGTTTTAGATAAAAAATTTGTTCAAAACAGAGAACTTAATCCAATTTATGATACTTCTTATATGATTCCTTATATAATTCATAAAGAACTTTTCACAAATGAGGATTTAAGCTTTTTAAAAGCCTTCGATGTTATAGAAAAAGAACCTAGATTAAATAATGAAGTTTTTATTGGTGCTTCAGGTTTAGTAAATGATATGAATATAAGAAAACCATCTTATTATGCCTATTATCTTTTAAGTAAACTTAATGGAACTATAATTTCTAAAGAAGATGGTTATATTATAACTAAAAATGGAGATGAATATTCTATACTTTTATATAATTATAACCCTATGATTGATAATATTTTAAAATCAAATTATTCATCAAATAAAATATCTTTATCAAAGGCTTCAGTAAAAAAGGTTTCTCTTAATTTAAGAAATATAAATATGGATTCAAAAATTACTATATATGAAATAAATGAAAAAATAGGTTCTTCTTATAACTACTGGCTTTCTATGGGGAGTCCTGATAGATTAAGTAAAGAAGAAAGAGAAATTTTATCTAAAGCATCCTTTCCAAAAGTTGAATTTAGATATTCAAAGAAAAGTCCAATATTAAATATTATAACTAAGCTTAATGGTTATGGAGCTACTTTAATTCTTATAACACCAATTGTAAAAAAAGCAGAGAAAAATTAAATTTTTCTCTGCCTTTTTTATATGCTATTTTCTTTTTCCATAGCTAATGAAAAATATTTTATTGATTCCTTAAATTCATCTAAATTATAATACATATTTCCCATTTCCATATATCTTTTTCTTCTTTCCTCTTTTGAACCATATTTAAGAAGGGAATCTAAAGATAAATTCATATAAAGTTCAGCACTTCTATAGTTGCCTTCTTGTTGAAGTATTATTCCTTTTAAATAATACGCTCTTTCTATTAATTCTATTTTATTAGTTTCTATTGCTATATTTAAAGCTTCATCAACTAATTCATAGGCTTTGTTGGCTTCAAAATTATCTAAAAATATTTTTATACATCTATTTAAGAATTTAACATACTCTTCTTTATTTTCTTTTGGGAATATAGCAATTCCTTCCATAATTTCATTTGTTGCTATTGTTTTTTCATTTGCTTTAAAATAAGCTTCTCCATAATCACCCTTTGATAAAGCTACTAATACATCATTTTCTTCATTACATTCATATGCTTTTTCTATATATTCTTCCACTTCACTTTTACCTAAAACAATACAAGATAAGGCATATTGATGATATATTTTTCCTCTTTGAAGCTTATCTTCAATACTATTTGCATACATTACAGCTTCTTGTAATAGATTATAAGCTTCTTCTTCTTTAGAAAGCTTGCAATAACATATAGCTTCATCATAAGCTATATTAGAGTAAGAACTTTTATCTTTTATTTCATTATTTTTTAGAATTTCTCTAAGTTTATTATAATAAGTTATAGCTTCTAAATACTCATTATTTTGGAATAAATATTGAGCCATATCTCTAAAATAAACAATAGTATTTTCTTCTGTATTAGTTTTTTGATATAAATCATAATATTGAGATATTATTAATTGAATTTTTTCATACTTTTTATCATTTAAATAATATTCAAATAATATATGTACAAGTTGAAAAGATAAATCATAATATTCATAATGATTTGCATAACTTAAATTATATTCTATGCTCTCTTCAAAATCATCTTCTTTTTTTTCAATACTCTTTTTTATATTCTCTATATTATCTTCTATTTGTTCATAAACATCTTGAACTAAATACTTAAAATCAACACCAATTTTATCTGCTATATATTGTATTATATCTTTATCTGCCTTAACCTTACCGTTTTCAATACAGCTCATTTTTGATATTGATATTTTATCTCCACAAAGTTCTTTTAAAGTTATTCCTTTATATATTCTAGATCTTTTTATTTTTTCTCCAGTAGACAATATTTCCATAACATTTCCCCTTACAATTTAGTTTTGTAGTTTTCCCATCTTCTTGAAAATCTCTACACCTTCATCTAAATACTTTTTAGCCAAATCATCTTCTCTTTTATCTAAATAGAATTTTGCTATGGCAATTGCCAAATTACTTGCTTCTTCATTTAAATTAAATTCTTTTGCCATATTATAAGTACTAACTAAAATATCTTTAGCCTCTTCTGTTTTTTCTTCAATTGTAAGAATTCTATGTTTAAGCAAATTAACTTCTATAATGCTTTTTATATTATTTCTATCTAGTCTTAAATCTAATTCTTCAAGGGTTTCTTTGCATTTAGGTAAATCTTTAATTTTAATGTAGTTTTTACATAAGTTTATTAAAGTATCTACTAATTCACTATCATTGTTTCTTACTCGTATTTCTTTAGATAATTCAAAATGTTTAAATGCTTCATCAATTTCATTAAAGTTATAAAATAACTTTCCTAAAGTATTTTCTATACTTGAGATAGTACTTGATTTTTCAATTTCTTTATAGACTTCTAAGGCTTTTGTAGAATATTTTATAGCATTTACTGAATCATCTTTTTTATTATATTCATCTGATAAAGAAATAAGACTACTTGCATATTGTTCTTTATTTTGAATTTCATTAAACTTATTTTTAGCTAAATTTGTGTATTTTCTAGCTTCCTCTGTTTGTTCTATAGTAAATAAAACTTTTGCCATGTTGTAGTAAATTTCTCCTAGCAAGAAATCATTTCCAATGTTATTATCAGTATAAACTTTATCAGCTTGTTTTAAATAACTACTTGCTGAATGATATGCTTTAAGCTTTAATGTAATTTTAGCTAAATTTAAAAAACTTTTTATTATTTCTTCATATTTATTATTTTTTATAAAAATAACATTTGCAGACATTAATAATTGTTGAGCCGTTGCAAATTCTTCTTTATTCATATTAATTTCTGCTCTTAAAAAATAACATCTTGCCTTTTTATACTCTAAATTATATTTTTCTGCATATTTTAATGCTTCATCTATATAAATTTCACCTTTTTCATATTTTCCACTAATTATGTATGACTCAGCTAATTGTTCATAGTAAGTACAAATCTTTTCAGCTTGACTTTCTTCTGATTCCATTAAATATTCTACTGTAGTATTTAAACTACTAGCTAAATATTCAAGTAAGTCCATGGAAGGGTTAGACCTACCGGACTCCACTAGACTTATTTGCCCTGGAGTAATTCTATCCTTTGCTAAGTCTTTCAATGTCATTTTCAATTCTTTTCTTTTTCTTTTTATTTTTTCACCTAATGATAGAATTTCCATATTTCACGCTTCTTTCTTATAAATTTTATAAAAATATTTATTTTAATTATAACATAAATTTAAATAAATAAAACAACAAAATTCACGATTTATAGAAAATTTTATCAATTAATTTATATTTTATGCCATTATTATTATATATTTTTTAATTATTATAAGAAAAAAATCCTTTTTGTTTATTAGTAATCTTAAAATTTTAGATAATCTTTGCAAAAATATAAATATTATTTTTATATGGTCAATAATAGAATTACTTTTCTTAAATTTTTTTATATTTTTACTAATAATTTAATAAGTTATCTACAAATCAAAAAATATATTTTTATATAAAAATGCTGTAAGGTCTTATTTTTATAGACTTTACAGCATTAATACTTATTTTCTCATTCCCATAAATGTATCTTCAGCCATGTTTAAAACCCTATTTCCAGCTCTTCTCATACTTCTTTGAGTTCTTCTATCAAGCTGTGGAAATACCATCATACCTAAAGTAGCACCTAAAACCATTCCTCCAATTATGCAACATGGATATTTACACATAATATAACACCTCTTTAAGTTTAAATTTCTTTCAAAGTTATTATGTGCACTTTAATATATTTTATACAATTTTTATATTTTCTTCTCCTTTTGGTGCAATAGAAAGTATTTGTTCTTTTACTTTATCTGATATAACCTTAATTTCTTTATTTTTAAGCCACTTTTCTACTACTTTATCTGAATCTATTTTTAAAACTTCTTTACATTTTTCATCTACAAGTTCATTAAATAAATCTCCTGTATGACTATCTACTTTAACAAATATTATTTCCATACCCTTTTTAATAAACTTTTGCATTTTTTCATAATATCTTTTTGAAGATTCCCCATTTCTTGACCAAAAACCTGTAGCATGATAGCATATTCCCATATAATCATGAAATATTACTACCTTTTTTCTATTAGTTTTAAAAGCATATTCAACACCCCTAATAGCTCCTTTAAGTTCTCCTGCTATTTGTCTTATATTTTTAGCTTTTCCTTTCCCACTTTCTATATATAAAACAACTTCATTTTCTACAGCTACAACTCCATAAGAATACTCTTCTGTTTCTATACTATAACTTCCGTCTACATATATATGAAGGCAATCTTTAGGATAGGTTTTATCTGATTTTTTAAAGCCACTAAAAGAATTATCAAAAAAGTTTCTTGCCTCTTCTAAACTTTTAAAACTTTTATATTTTGCTCCCTTTACCCCTTTTACATACTTTAAACATTCATCCCATGTATCAACAATAATATTTTCTACTTTCTTTTTATTAAATGAATCATAGCCTTCTTTTATTGCATAAAACTTTGCCATAAATTTCTTATCCTTTCCTTTATTTTTTATTATAAGGTTTTTAGCTCTTCTATAAGATTATAAATCTTTTCTACATTTTTCACTCCAAAAATATCTTTAACACAACCTAAGCCTACTTTTAAGCTTTCTATTAAATCATCATCTCCTGCCCAATTTTCTAATATAATATTAGGAGAAACATCTGTTGCTATTTTACTTAAAGCAAAAAATATAACTGCAATATCATCAATTTTACCTATAAAAGGTATTTTATCTGGTATTAAATCACTAGGAAAACAAGTATATGCTAATGAAGCAGAAATTATTAATTTAGTTTTTATAGATACTCTATTATCTTTTAAAAGCCTATAAATTAAAGTTATTAAATCTGGAATAATTAAAAGATAATCTGATACTCCTCTTATATTTTTAGGTATCTTCTCTTTTATAACTTCCCTTCCTTTATTATATGAATCTTCTATTTTATTTATTGGAATATTTTCTTCTACTTCTTCTTTAATTTCTTCCTCTTCTAAAGCCTTTATAATTTCTCCCTTTATAGAAATTTTTATATCTTGAATTTCAACTTTAACTTCATTTTTCTTTACATATACATCTGCTAAATTAAAATCAAAAAAAGTAATATCTTTTAAAAGTTTATTTAAATTAATTATTACTTTGTCTTTTTCAGAATAAAGTCCATCTAAATTTATAAGCTGAAATCCTTTCTTTAATACAAAACTTCTTATAGGTCTAAATATACCAATCTTTGATAATTTAACCTTAGAAACCTTTAAAGCAAGTTCCTTTTCCTTAACTTCACTAATTTCTAGAACTATTTCAAAATTTATTTCTATTTTACTTTCAAACTTTCCTTTTATTGTTATGTTTTGATTTATTATTACTTCATTTATTTTTAAAGGTTCTACATTTACAAATTCATTAATTATGCTTAATATGTCTTCATTAGAAATATCTATTTTAACACTAGAAATTCTCATGCTTTGTTCTTCACACACCTTTCAATTAAATTTAAAGTTTCTATAAAAAAACAAGCAGGAATTTTTATCCTACCTGTTTTTTATTAGACTTAAAGTTCTTCAAATTTAATTTTATTTTGCTCTCCAGTTTCCATATCTTTAATTGTTACTTCTCTAGCTTCTGCTTCATCTTCACCAATTAATATAACCTTAGTCATATTAAGTTTATTTGCAAAATTCATCTTTTTCTTTATCTTATCATTTTCTAAATAAACTTCAGCTGTTTTTCCACTTTGTTGAAGTTTAGCTAAAACTTCCATTGAAAATTCAAAGGTATCTCCTATTGGAACAATTAAATATTTTTCATTATCTTCTAACTTATAATTTTCTAAAAATCCTATTTCTCCAAGTACAAAGAATAATCTTGTAAGACCTATAGACATACCAACTCCAGGAAGAACATTATCTGTATAATTTTGTGCTAAGTTATCATATCTTCCACCTGATGATATTGAACCAAATTCTTCATGACCTTCAATAAGGGTTTCAAATACAGTTCCTGTATAATAATCAAGACCTCTTATTATTTTTAAATCAATTTTAAAGAAGTTTTTATCAACTCCAAAAAGTGATAAATATTTTATAACTTCTTCAAGTTCATCTACACCTTTTTTATAAAGTTCATTTTCAATATTTAAAGTTTTAAGGTTAGATATTATAGATTCATTGTCTCCTGAAAATTCCATAACCTTATTAATAAAATTGCTCTTTTCTTCTCCTACAAGATTAATTAAATCTTCTGTAAACTTTTCTTTTCCTATCTTATCATACTTGTCTATTAAAATCATTACTTCAATATCATTTTCTATATTTAACTCTTGAAGTATTCCTTTAAGTATTTTTCTATTGCTCATTTGAATTTTAAACTTTCCAAGTCCAATACTCTTTAAAGCCTTATAAACAGTAGAAACAACTAAAGCATCATTTTTTATATCAAGCTTTCCATTTCCAACCACATCAACATCACATTGGTAAAACTCTCTATATCTTCCTCTTTGATTTCTTTCCCCTCTATAAACTTTTCCTATTTGATATCTTTTAAAAGGGAAAGTTAGATCATTGTAATATTGTGCTACAAATCTTGCAAAAGGCACTGTTAAATCAAATCTTAAAGCTAAATCTTTATCTCCCTTTTTAAAACTATAAACTTGTTTTTCTGTTTCTCCTGCTGATTTTGCAAGAAGAACAGAAGCTTTTTCTATTATTGGAGTATCCATTGGAAGAAATCCATTTTGTGAATAAACATTAGTAACTTTATTTACTATATCATTAAATATTAATTGTTCCTTTGGTAAAAGTTCCATAAATCCTGGCAAAATTGATGGTTTTATTTTATTACTCAAAATCATTACCTCTCTTTAAACTTTTTTCTAAAATCATTATTTCTAGTATATCAAAAATAAAAAATTCAATCAATTGTTAATAAATTTTTGAAAATGAAGATAAACTAAATATTGCCTTTCCAACTACTTCTTTTTCAACATCTATAAGGCCTATTTCACTACTTCTACTATCTAAACTATTATTTCTATTATCTCCCATAACAAATAAATATCCTTCTGGTATAGTTACTGTTATGTTTTCATTTTTATTCATAGGCTCATTTATATATGGTTCATCTAAAACTTCTCCATTAACATAAACTTTATTATTTTGAATTTTAATTGTATCTCCACCTTGTCCAATAACCCTTTTTATTATATAATCTCCATCTTTTACTTTCTTTTTTATTACAATAATATCTCCTTTTGAAGGAATATGCTTTTCTGAATATGCTTGTTGAAAAAGAAGAAGCTTTTCATTATCATATAATGTGGAATCCATAGAATGTCCATCAACTACCACTACACTAAAAAAGTGTAAGATAACAGCTGATATAATAACTGCTATTAATACTGTACTTCCCATTTCTTTTATAGAAGAAAATAGCTTTCTCTTTTTTTCTCTTTTTCTCTTTCGCTTTCTTATTTCTCCCATATAATCTTTCATATATTCATCATCCTTTTATTGATAAAATCCTAATATTTTTATAACATGTTTTTTCCTTATTAATTTTAAAGTGTTTAATATTTTTTCCTTATCTTCTACCTTTCCACTTATTTCAATGAAGAAATTATATTTTCCAAGTGCTTCTTTTGTAGGTCTAGACATTATTGATACTAAATTTATATTATTTATAGCAAATTCTTTTAATAAATCATAAAGTACACCTGGTTCATTTTCTGCATTTGTTACATAAATTGATACATTTATATCTTTATCTAAATTAAGCTTTATGTCCTTTTTATCAGAAGATAATATTACAAATCTAGTTCTATTATTTTCTGAATCTGTAACATTTCTTATTCCAAATTTATGTTTTGAAGAATCATATATATATTTTGGAATAATTGCTGCAGCCCCTTTTTCTCCTTCATTAAATTTATTTAATGATTCAATATTACTTTCTGTAATTATAATTCCTGCATTAGTCATTTTCTTAATGATTTTCATACATTGTTCCTTAGATTTAAATTGTACATAAAGCTTTTTTATATCTTCAAGCTTTTCTACATTAGTTATTAAAGAAAATTGTACTGGTATTGAAAGTTGTCCTACTATATATACATCTCTATCTAAAAGTAAATCTAATGTTCTTTGCACAAAACCTGCTAATGTATTTTCTATTGGTACAATACCTAAATTATGTGTACTTCCTATGGAATAAAAAACATCATCTATAGTATCAAAAAAATCTTTTTTTCTATATCCTTTTTCTTTTATGTATACTTCTGCTGCTGCATCACTAAAAGTTCCTGATGGCCCTAATACTGCTATCTTATCCATTGTTTGTCCCCTTTTTATAAATACTTTCTTAACTTCTATTATTTCATAATATTAAGCTTACCTCAATACTTCATGATATAATTAATATATAAAATTAAAATATTTTTCACAAAAGAGGAGCTGATTTTTATGACATTACTAAGTAAATATCTTGGACTTTATATGGCAGAAAACAAATATGAGCTAGAAGGAATTCTTGATAAGATTGATATTATTAAAAAGAATATGTCTGAATATCCTTGGATAAATGAAATTAATTTTGAAGATGTGGCAAAAACTTTTTATGAAAATTACAATACTAATATTATGGTTGTTGATACTATGCTTCATCATGTACATTTGCAAGATAATTCTCTTAGAGAAAAAGTTTATATTTTTGTTGGAGTTTATTTAAATAAAAGAATTAATTTTTTTACTGGAATAATGACAGAATGGGGCTCTAATAATGATATAAACTTTGTAAATACTCTTTTAAAAAATAATAATATAATTCTTCCAAAACTTCGTATATGCCAAACTCATGGAAATACTTTAGAAGCTCGTAGCAGAGGATGTAGCATGGAAGCTATATATATTTCCTTTTTAAAAATTGAAGATGAAATTGATAATAAAAACATTCACAAACTTAAAGAAATATTTCCTGATGGTTATATAGAAGAAACTAATAAAATTACCTATTAATTTTTCATTTTGACATAAAACTGTCACATTACTACTTTATACTGAATCTTGTTAAGTAGTTAAACATAAATATTATTATCCCTTATAAAATATTAAACTATCCCCCAGATAGTAAATAAAACCACTACATTCCCCATGTAGTGGTTTTATTTTTATTTATCTAGTAATATTGTTAAGCCATTTATAGGTTTTAAATCTTACTGTAGATAATGGAACCTTTATTATTTCATCACTCATTAATATAACATAAACCATTGGTACACTCCATTTAAATACAAAGGCTGCTATTGCACTTAAAAGTATTGAGCAACCCCACATTGTTGTTACATCAATAAATAATCCAAATTTAGTATCTCCACCTGCTCTAAATATTCCAACAATCATTGTAGTATTATATGCTTGGCATAAGACAAAATAGGACATAACAAACATCATACTACCAAGATAAGAAACTGCTAAAGGTGAAATAGTTAAATTCGCCATTGCAATTGGTCTTACTATTAAAACTATAATAGAGCCCATAAGCCCTGTAATTAGACTTATTTTTATAAACTTTGTCCCATATATTTTTGCTTCTTTAATTTTATTTTCACCAATAGCTTTTCCAATAACTATAGATGCTGCTGTTGCTACTCCAAATGTAACTACTGTTGCTAATTGCCTAGTTACTTGAACTACAGAACTAGCTGCTGCTGCTTGACTTCCAAGTTGTCCAAGTATAGCTGCATTTGCAGAAGTTCCAAGTCCCCACATCATTTCATTTATAGTTACTGGTATTGAAAATTTCATAAAATCTTTAAATAAAGCTGAATCTAATTTTATAAAGTTTTTAAATCTAAATTTAATTACATCATTATATTTATGTGCATAAATTCCTGTAATAATAAGTTCAACACATCTTGCTATTACTGTTGATAAGGCTGCTCCTTCTATTCCTAAAGCAGGTAAACCAAGTTTTCCAAATATAAAAATATAATTTAAAATAACATTTAATACTAATGAAATAAAATATACAACTGTTGATATTACAACTTTTTCAACACTTCTCATAATGTTTAAATAAATCATTGTTATTGAAGAAAATATATATGAAAAACATACTATTCTTAAATATTTAATTCCTTCATTAATGACTTCTGTTTCTGATGAAAAAATCATCATTATTTGCTTTGGAAATATAAATGTTACTGCTGTAAATATAACTCCAACTGTTAAGGAAAATCTTAGTGCTATTCCTAAAACTTTTTCAATTGTCTTTGTATCTCCCTTTCCCCAATATTGAGCTGTAAGAACTGCTGCTCCAGAGGTTAGCCCAAAGAAAATCAAGCTCATTATAAACTGAACTTGATTTCCAAGAGAAGAGGCTGATAAAACAGTTTCGCTTACCTTTCCAAGCATAATTACATCAGCAGAAGTTACTCCTACATTAATTAAATTTTGTAAAGCTATTGGAACAACTAATGCAAATACCATTTTGTAAAAATTCTTGTTACTTTCCAAATTTATCACCTACATCTTTCATTCATTCCATACTATTATAATGAATTTTTAAGATAAAACAAGGGTATAACAAAAATTTCATATTATATGATTGCAAAAACTATATTAATACTATATTTAGGAATTATATCATTAATTGCCTCTTCAAAGGTTTTTAAAACAAATTCTCTATTATTTCTAAAAACTCCACATCCATAAGCTCCTAAAACTGCACAATCTGGATTTTTCTCTGCTACTAAAGAAATTATTTTATATATTCTTTCCTTCATAACCTTTTCAATTTCATATTCCTTAATTCCTTTACTTCTAGCGACTCCTGCATTAGGAGCTGGTGAAGTTATTATAGAACAATTTATTGGTTTTTCTAATGTTTCTCCATTAGAAAACTTCTTAAAAACTTGAATATCTGGTGAATAAATTATTCTATTACTATATAAAGGATTATGTTCTAATCTATTATATCCATAATAAAAATCCATAGCCTTTATTTGAGAAAAATATAAAGTAGAAACATAAGAAATACACTCTTCTTGTGCTACTGTTCCTCTTAAAAAGCCTCCTCCTGGATTTTTAGCAGATGCAAAGTTTAAAACTGCCATTGTTTTTTCAGGATTTTTTGTTCCATACATTTCTATAAAATCAGTAACACCTATTTTTTCTATGTTATCCTTAACAAAAAACCATTTATCTTGATTTAACTTTTCTTTTATAACCATATCTTCAATACATTCTGGTTTTTTAGGAATTATTAATTTTTTTACCTCTCCCTTATAAAGATACTCCCCTCTTTTTGTACATTCTACTGTATTTTCAGCTAAAATTATTCTATCTTCTCTTTTCATAAGTCTTCACCTACTCCTTAACTATTTTAAAGTTTTATATTATATAGATTCTTCAATAAGCTTGTCTCTAACCTCCATTAAAGCAAAACCTAATAAATTTTCTCCTCTCCAATAATGTGGATTTTCTATATTGTTATCTTTACTAGACATCTTTATACCCCATACAGAATCGTAAGGGCTAGCCTCTACTAAAACTCTATTTTTTGTATTTATAATAAACTTCTTAAGTTCTTCATCTTGAGAAAACTTTGCATAATTTCCTCTTAAAACAATATCATACTTATTATCATTCCATACATTTTCATTAAAATTTCTAACCATTCTTCCTAAAGCTTTTATTCTTTTAGGATATTTACATTCCATAATTTTTTCTTCTATTTCTTTGTCATTAAATAATCTTGCTTTTTCTGCCATCATATATTGTTCCATACAGCAATATTTCTTTTCATTAACAATAAAACTCCCTTGCCACCATTGACTAAAACAAGTTTTTGTTATACTTCCATCACTTGAAGGCGTATTTCTATAGAAAAAAACATATTTTAAATTTTCCTTTTTATCAAATTTATTTATTATCATACTTACTGAATATTTCATTTTATTCTCCTAACTTAAATTCTTATTAATATTATCAAATTGATATTATCAGTATAATCCTATTATAGTCTTTTGTCAATACTTTCTATTTTTTATGTTAAAAGCCAACACCTACATAATGTAAGCATTGGCTTTCTCTTTTAATAAAGTTTTATTAACTTTTCCAGAATCATTTAAAGGAATTTCATCTAAAAAAATAATTTTTTTAGGTATTTCACTACTTGTAAGTTTTTCTTTTAATTTAAGTTTTATATTTCCCTTTGATATTTTATCTTTAAGAACAACATAAGCTATAAGCTCTTTTCCTTTATTTTCATCTTCATAAGTATCTATAACTGCATTTTTAATTTCTTTTATTTTTTTTATTTCATTTTCAACCTTTAAGCTACTTATCTTTATTCCACCTTTATTAATTACATCATTATTTCTTCCTTGAAAAATTAAATCTCCATCCTTATCTATATAACCTACATCATAAACTGTACAAGGATTATTCATTCCTTCAACATGATATTTACTATCTACATAAATATATCCATCTTTAATAAAAACATTAACATCTTTAAAGGCTTTCCCTAGGCTTAAAGGTTTTTCTTTTAAATTATCTATATTAGTATATGTAATATAATTAAGTTCACTTGCTCCATAATAAATAATTATTTCTGCATTTTTAAAACTATTTTTTAATTCTTCTGATAAATCTCCAAAAAGCTGTTGAGAGCCTGTAAAAATACTTTTAACAAATACTAAAGAAGTATCCATTATTTGAATTAATGCTTTTAATTTTGCAGGCACTAAATAAATATTAGTAACCTTAAAATCCTTTAATGCCTTTAGCCACTTTCTTGGATTAAAACCTGATATAGAAATTAAAGTTCCCCTTTCATAAATAACTCCTAATATACTATTTAAGTTTCCTGTAAAACTTAAAGGTCCATTAAAAAACATTTTAGAGTTAGAATTTATATTAAATACTTTATTTTGTATAGGAAAAAACTTTGCCCAGCTTTCATAGGTTCTAAAAAGAACTTTAGGTATTCCTGTAGACCCTGAAGTTAAAGCTCCCATACATATTTTTTTATTTTCTATAACACCTTCAAAATTATTTACCTTTTTAAATTTTATTTCTTCCTCTTCTTTAGTTAATAAATAGTTTATATTATTTTTTTTCATTATCTCATCTATACTTTCTTTTGAAAGATTAGGATGAAATATTACTGGTACATTCTCACACCTATTAGCTGCAAAAAAGCTTATAAGCTGAAAATATATATCATTACTATATATAGCTATAATTTCTTTTTTAGAAGTTTTTATTTTTAAACTTAAATTTAAAGAATCATCAAATAAATTTTTATATGTGTAACTTTTATTATCTAAATTTAAAGCTAATTTATCCTCTTTTATTAATAAATCAAAATAATTCATCTTGTTTTTTTATCCTTTCAATTAAAATTGCCATACTTATACCACCAGAAGCTGCAATAGATGTTACTCCATACCTTCCTTTAGTTTTTTCTAATGCCTTTAATAAATGTAACATTATTATTGCACCAGATGCTCCATAAGGGTGGCCATAAGCTAAAGCTCCTCCAAAAATATTATATCTATCTATAAGTGAAGGATTTTTTCTTTGAAACATAACATCAATTGCTGCAAAAGCTTCATTAAATTCAAAAGCTGATATGTCTTCATAGGATAAATTTTCTTTTTCTAAAAGAAGACTACATGCCTTTAAAGCTCCTTTAGGACTTACTAAAGGATTAATTCCTATAGTTTTTGTTCCTTTAATTTTATATTCTGATTTTAAATTATTTTCTTTTAAATACTCTTCTGAACATAAAACTAAAAAAGCTGCTCCATCATTTGTTAATGATATATTTCCAACATTTGTTTTCCCACTTTTTATTATTTTAGGAAGTCTGTTTAAAAGTCTTTCACTTATATTCTTTCTTATTCCTTCATCTTTTGTACTTCCATTAATTGATAAAGTTATACTCTTTAATATATCTTTACTTTCAAAGGCTTTTTTATGACTTCTTATACTCCAATAATTTAACTCTTCTTCAGTAATATTTTCTTCCTCTACAACCCTCTCTCCAAATTTAAAAGTTGTATCATCTCCAAATTCTTCTGGTGAAAATTGTGCCACATTATATTTTCCATTATTAACACTACTTCTATAATCTTTATCATTATATATTCTTAAAGGCTTCATAGATGAACTTTCAAAACCACCTACAATTATTATATTAGCTTCCTTAGCTTTTATCTTATTATAGCCTATTTCAATGGCTTTACTACTTGAGGCACACTGCATATCTACAGTAAAGGCAGGAACTTCTTCTGAAATTCCTGCCTTTAAAGCCATAAGTCTTGTAATATTTCCACCTGTTCCAATACTGTTTCCACAAATTATTTCATCAATATTTTTAATATTATATTTTTCAATTAAAGATTTTAAAACTTCTGCTCCTAAATCCTCTGGCAAAATATTTTTATATATTCCATTTTCAACACCTATATAACTTCTTAAGCCACCTAAAATATAAACTTCATTCATATATTACTCTCCTTATGGTTTATAAATATAAAACTTAATAAGCTTTAGCTAAAAATACTCTCTTATTTAAAATTACAGCTATATATGAGCCTAAGATACATTTTAATATATCACCAGGTATAAATGGAAATACACTTGCTGTTAATAACTGAATTAAATTTCCTTTCATATACACTTTCATTGTTGTTAATCCACATAAATAGATTACAGGAATCCCAACTGCCATTGTAACTAAAAGGTATCTTTTTATATTTACTTCCTTTCCCTTTAAAGCACTTATAATAACAGCAGCTATTAAATAACCTAAAATATATCCTCCTGTTGGTCCAAAAAGCTTTCCTAAACCACCTGTTCCTCCTGAGAATACTGGAAGTCCACAAGCACCTAAAAGTATATAAACAACCATTGTAATAAAAGCTTCCTTTGGTAGCATTATTAATCCAATTAGATTAATAACAATAGTTTGTGCTGTAATACTTGCTAAAGAAAATGGTAGTGGAATAATTATATATGATGAAACACATAATAATGCCACACATAATGCAATTTTAGTTAAATCTTTTGTTTTCATTTTTATACCCCTTTATTTAAAATTGATTTTAAAACATAATTTATTATTAACATAAGCAAAAATGTTTTTTTCAGTTTTCTCTAAAAATATTTCCTCATCAGCTAAAATAGCTTTAACAAATTTTATCTCTAATTCACTAAATTCATCTATTTCCTTTAAAATTTCATTTAACAATAACATACCTTGAACAACAGGCTTTTTTGTTAAATGTATATAATTTTTATCCCCAGTTAAATTACTAAACTCATAAATTTCTTCTTTACTTATCCCCTTCCAAAAAGAAATATTATTTTTAACAATAGCTTTTTGTAAACTTTCTTTACTACCTTTGTTAACTACTTTTTTAACTAAATAAATAGTTAACTTTTCTAAAAGTTTTTCTTTATCCCTTTTTTCTATTGAAATTATTGCTAAACTTTTATTTTCTTTTTCTATGTAAGAAAAATACTCTCCTTCTTTTTCTTTAAGATAAATTTCATATTTAATTTTTCCAATAAATGCTCCTTGAAAGCTATCATTATTTAGCTTTGACAAAGACTTTCCAAACTCTATCATAATTATTTCCCTTTCAGTAAAGATTATACTGGGTAATGTTTTTATTGTCAACTAATATTAATTTTATAGTTTACAATAAAACATAATATTGACATTAAATCGTCACAATAAGTTTATATAATAAAATCATAAAATAAATCATTTAAATCCCCTCAAAATGATAAATAAACCATTCCCCAAATGGTAAAAGCCAAGGTATAAAAAACCTTGGCCTTTTTATTTTATTATTACAGTTGAATTTACAACTACATTATCCCATATCCACTTTGCATTTTTAAGTCAATCTTAAATAACTACGTTTACTTAATATAAAAGAAACTGTTGTTTCTCTTAAAAAAAGTTTCATAAACATATTTTCCTTATATTTATCAATCTAAATCCTTCTATTTTAATTTCCTTATTTTTATCAATAAAAAAGCATTGCATTTAGATAATTAGTATAATTTTTATACCTTTATCTAAAACAATGCTTTTTAGTTAACTTTATTTTTTATTTAAAAATTATTAAATAATATTTCCATATAATTTCTTCTACCATACAATATTCTATATATAGAAATAAACTCCTCTTCTACTTTATAAAATATGATATATTTTTCAGCAATAATAAATCTATATTCTTTATCTGCATCTATAACTGATGATAGCTTTTTTCCCATAAGAGGAAATTCTACTAATCTTTCATATGATTCTATTATTTGTTTTATGGTCCTTAATGCAGCTTCTTCATTTAAAAGTTCTTAAGAAATATAACTTTTTATTTCCTTTAAATCTTTTAAAGCAATTGGTGTCATTCTTACTTTTTTCATTTATTTATTCTACTCCTAAAACATTACGTACTTCTTCTGATGATATCCACATTTCTTCATCTTTAATAGAATCCTCAGCTTCTGAAAGCTTTGATAATAACTTTATAGTTGCCTTTGTTTTTTCATACTCTTCAATATCAATTAAGACATATCTTCCTCTTCCATTTTTAGTTAAAAATACTGGCTCTCCAACTGCAATATCTCTTAATACTTCATTGTAATTTCTTAAATCTGATACTGGTTTAATATTAGGCATACTTATCACTTCCTTAATTTAATATATTACTATTATATCATATTTTTCTTAAAATTAAACGTAAAATATTTCTTAATATAAGAATATTTTCTTGTATAATTATTTGTAAAAATTAGTTATTCAACAACCTAATATTTTTTTCAGTTTAACCATACATTCTTTCTTAAAAAATGTTATTCCATATTTAAGAATATCCTTATATCCATCTTGAACAAGTTCCATATCATATTTGTTTTCTTCTATCTGCTCTAAGGCTTCATTACATTTCTTTTCAAGTTCATTCACATCTTTTGCAACTTTTATTTCTATAATTACAGCCTTTTTTCCTCTATTTGGATATCGAATTATTATATCTCCTCGTCCAATACCACTTTCTCTGTTAGATTTCACTTTGTAATTATGAAGTGTTGAAAGAATCCCTGATAAATATAATTTCCTACAGAAAAATAAAAAGAGTAACTAAATAGTCACTCTTTTTTTTAAAGTTATTAACAGATTGTCGACAGGTTTTTTCACTGTTGATAATCCGTTGACAAATTCATATTTTTTGATATATTTTAGTAATTAATCAATCTTGATTTTATTTATTTAAAATCCTTGAAAGCATTGATATTACTACTTATTCATCCCTTCTTCAACAGCAACTGCTACTGCAACTGTAGCTCCTACCATTGGGTTGTTACCCATTCCGATAAGACCCATCATTTCAACGTGAGCTGGAACTGATGATGAACCTGCAAATTGTGCATCTGAGTGCATTCTTCCCATTGTATCTGTCATACCATAAGAAGCTGGGCCTGCAGCCATGTTATCTGGGTGAAGAGTTCTTCCTGTTCCACCACCTGATGCAACTGAGAAGTATTTCTTACCTTGTTCTATACATTCTTTCTTGTATGTTCCTGCAACTGGATGTTGGAATCTTGTTGGGTTAGTTGAGTTACCAGTGATTGATACGTCAACACCTTCCATATGCATTATAGCAACACCTTCTCTAACATCGTTAGCACCATAACATCTAACCTTAGCTCTGTCTCCATTAGAGTAAGCTTTTTCTGAAACTATAGTAACTTTTCCAGTGTAGAAATCAAAATCAGTTTGAACGTATGTGAATCCATTGATTCTTGAGATAACCTTAGCAGCATCTTTTCCAAGACCGTTTAAGATAACTCTTAATGGTTCTTTTCTTACTTTGTTAGCTTTTTCAGCTATCTTTATAGCACCTTCAGCAGCAGCGAATGATTCGTGTCCTGCTAAGAATGCGAAACACTTAGTTTCTTCTCTTAAAAGCATAGCTCCTAAGTTACCATGTCCTAATCCAACTTTTCTGTCATCTGCAACAGAACCAGGAATACAGAAAGCTTGTAATCCTTCTCCGATAGCTTCAGCAGCGTCAGCAGCCTTAGTACATCCCTTCTTTATTGCTATTGCAGCACCTAATGTGTAAGCCCATCCAGCATTTTCAAATGCGATTGGTTGAGTTTCCTTAACTATTGTATATGGATCTATTCCTATAGAAGCGCAAACTTCTTTAGCATCTTCTAATGTTTTCATTCCGTACTTTTCTAATACTGGAGTGATTTGTCCTATTCTTCTTTCATAACTTTCAAATAATGCCATGATTTAAATTCCTCCTTACCTTACTAATTATTCATTTCTTGGGTTTATGAATTTTACTGCATCGTCAACTCTTCCGTATTGACCCTTAGCTTTTTCTAATGCTTCGTTAGCATCCATTCCTTTTCCGATCATTTCCATCATCTTTCCAAGGTGAACGAACTTGTATCCGATTATTTCATCGTCAGCATCTACTGCAACATCAGTTACATATCCTTCTGCCATTTCTAAGTATCTTGGTCCCTTAGCTAAAGTTCCGTACATAGTACCAACTTGGCTTCTTAGACCCTTTCCTAAGTCTTCAAGACCTGCTCCTATTGGTAATCCACCTTCTGAGAAAGCAGTTTGAGTTCTTCCGTATACTATTTGTAAGAATAATTCTCTCATAGCTGTGTTTATAGCATCACAAACTAAGTCTGTGTTTAATGCTTCTAATATTGTCTTTCCTGGTAATATTTCTGATGCCATAGCTGCTGAGTGAGTCATTCCAGAACATCCAATTGTTTCAACTAGAGCTTCTTGAATAATACCATCCTTAACATTTAGAGTTAATTTACATCCTCCTTGTTGAGGTGCACACCAACCAATACCATGAGTTAAACCAGAAATATCCTTTATTTCTTTAGCTTGTACCCATTTTCCTTCTTCTGGAATAGGTGCTGGTCCATGATTTACGCCCTTAGCAACTACGCACATTTCTTCAACTTCTTTTGAATACATCATATACTTTTTTCTCCTCCCTAATTATTAAATTACATCAGCTGAAATTAAAATATTAATACTAGGTCAAAATTTGTCCCACTTGGGATAACTTTATCCTAACATCTATTTTATCAAATGAATTTAATTCTAACAACAAATTTATACAAAAAACTTATCAATTTTCTTAAAAAAATTTATTTCTTGCTTTTTAAGGTTAAATATGATACCATTTTAATTGCATTTAAAACATATAAAATGCCGGTGTGGCGGAATGGCAGACGCAGTGGACTCAAAATCCACCGGTGGAAACACCGTGCCGGTTCGACCCCGGCTACCGGCACCACAGAATTTAAAGAAAAGCTATATCTCTAAGTTTAAGTAACTTTTTGATATAGCTTTTTTCTTTGTTAGTTTTATAAATAGAACAAAAAAGAGGCTTAAGTTATGCCTCTTTTTTGTATTTACTATTAATTTTTATTCCTTTTCAGGTTCTTTTTCATAAACATAATTTCCTGATTTGTTAAGTTTACTCTTTCCATTTGCACCTATTTGCATAATATAAATATCATCTTCATTATCTAACTTTTCATTTTCAACTTCTAAAAGTTCTTTATTAATGAAAGTAGTTTTTAACTTTTTATCATTTACATAGACAACACTATATTCAGTAAAGTTTTCTCCAGCAACATATATATTACCATTTGCAGTGTATACTCTATCTATTTTTACATCTTCTACATCATATCTCATATTTGTTGGCTTAAATGGATTAGTTCTTCCATATATATATTGTTTTCCATAAAGCATATCATATTGTAATAGTCTTAATCCTTGTTGATAATAAGGTTCATTTTGTAATTGTTGATGATATTTTATTAAAGTTCCATTATGAATATCTAATCTATTTGCAATTTCTGCTGATAATTGATATGCAAATAAATCTTTATCTTGTTTTTCTAATCCAAAGTTATTCCACATAATATATTGTGTTTGATACATATTACCATTTGTTAACATATCATCTGAAATTTGTTTTCCACCTATATGTAATGTTGGTAAATGGTCTCCATACATTACTAATACAACTTTTTCATCATACTTTTCTAATGTTTCTGTAAGGTCTTTCACAAACTTATCCATTTCATGGATTTGATTAACATAATATTCAAAGGCATTTCTTTCACCTTCATCTTCAATACCATCAATTGTTATTGTTTGATTTTCATCCACAACTTCCTTTGGGTATTCGCCATGACCTTGTACTGATATAGTATATATATAGTCTGGATTATCATTATATTTTAAACATTTCATTATTTCTTCTGTTAGGTACTTGTCCTTAGCCCATTCTATAGGATTTAAATCATATGCATTCATAAATTCTAGTGAAGTAAATGTATCAAAGCCTAAATTAGGAAATACAACATTTCTGCTGTAGAAAGTTGATCTATTATTGTGAATTGCATGAGTACTGTAACCTAAATCTTTTAAAGTGTAGTTTATATTTTCACAAGTTTTCTTTTTAAGTATTGTCTTATATGGATACTCTCCAGTTCCAAAATAATCTAAAGACATTCCTGTCATAATTTCAAATTCAGTATTTGCAGTACCTGCTCCATACCCTGGAACAGTTAAATATCCTGATGAATATTTATCTCTAAGTTCAGTAAATGTAGGAATTGGATTTTCTGATAATTTTATTCCTTTTACATGGCTAGGGTCAAAGAAAGATTCTAATTGAAGCATTATTATATTTACTTTTTCATTTTTACTTTCTTCATCTTTCACTTTTTCTTTTATTTCATTAATACGATTTTCAGAATAATCCTTTGGTCTAGAAACTCCAGTATTTATAGCAGTACTGCAAAAACTGTAAGGGAAACCATATTCTAAATAAGCATTTGCTATATTTCCAAAGTAAATAGATAAAAATCCTTGTTTTATTAACACAACAGTTGTCATTAAAAAGAAGGCTGTATATGCTACTATGCAAGCTAAATTTCTTTTATATGATATTTTTTTAGTTCTTTTTGGTGAATAAATAAACATAAACACCAAACATATTACTACTAATATTAAGGCTATTATTATTAATCCTAATTGAAATCCATTAAGATATTTATTTAATATTGTTAATACATTAGAAAACATTTTTAAATCTATATAAGTAAGTGGAGTTACTCTATTAGATAATATTATAGCATTTGTTGTTGCTAAGCCAATCCATACAATAGAAACTAAACTTATATAAAAAATTCGTCTTTTTAATAAAAATGCAAGTTGATATGTTGCAAATAAAATCATAATGCTATATATAAATATAAGCGGATTTCCAGTTATATGATTTATAGCTCCTTTAAATCCTCCTTCACTTAATACCTCAATTATTAGGGTAACCAAAAATGAAGCTAGTATTGTAAAAATAATAGAACTATCTCCCATTTTCTTAATTAACTTTTTCATTCTTTCCTCCAATTTCTTAAGTTTAAATAATATTCATAAAGTTTACTATATCACATTATATACTAAAAACAATAAATTTAAAATTTAATTAAGAAAAACTTCATAACTTTTTACCTTAAATATACTTATTTTTTAGACATCTTGTCTATAAGGGATATTATTTCATCTATCTTTTTTTCTTCTTCTCCAGACTGAAAAGCTTCTTTAACACAATGATGCATATGGCCACGAATAACTTCTTTATTTGCCTTTCCTATAATAGATTCTACTGCTAAAAGTTGATTAGATATATCAATACAATATCTATCCTCTTCTATCATTTTTAATATTCCATCAATTTGTCCTCTTGCAGTTTTTAATAATTGGGTTACTTTTTTCTTATCTCCCTTCATAATCCTTGCCACCTTAAGTTTTATCTTCCAAATAATCCTTTCTTAATTTCTACTGAAACTCCTGTAAATCCTGCATCATTTACAGCTTTTAATAAAGTATCATCATTTACTTCTTTTTCTAAAGTTACTACTGCAATTTTCTTCTTTAGATTTACCTTTGCTTCTGATACTCCATCTAATGCTGATAATGCACTTTCTACCTTTGCTTGACAATGTGAACAATTCATTCCATCAACTCTTACTATCTTTTTCATTTCTTCATCTTCTCCTTCTTCAAATTCATTTTCAAAATTTTCTTCATTAATAATATTTTTATCATAAGCTTTAAATAATTTTAATCTTAAAGCATTTGATACCACGCACACTGAACTTAAGCTCATTGCAAAAGCTCCAAACATTGGATTTAACTTCCATCCTAAAATATTATAAAAAACTCCTGCTGCTAATGGAATACCTATTGCATTATAAAAAAAGGCCCAGAATAAATTTTCTTTAATATTTTTTATAACAGCTTTACTAAGTTTAATTGTAGTTACTCCATCTAACAAATCGCTTTTCATAAGAACAATATCAGCAGATTCTATAGCAATATCAGTTCCTGCACCTATTGCAATTCCAACATCAGCTCTTGCTAATGCAGGTGCATCATTTATTCCATCCCCAATCATAGCTACTTTTTTGCCACTTTCTTGTATTTTTCTTACTTCTTTTTCTTTATCTTGAGGAAGAACCTCTGCAATTACTTTATCAATATTAAGTTCTTTTCTAATTGCTTCTGCTGTATTTTTATTGTCCCCTGTTAGCATTACAATATTTATTCCCATGTTTTTAAATTCTTCAATAGCCTTTTTACTTGTAGGCTTTATAGTATCTGCTACAGCAATTACTCCAAATAAAATACTATCATCTGAAAAACATAACGGGGTTTTTCCTTTTTTTGCTAGGTCATTAATTACTTTTTCAAACTTTGAATAATCTATATTATTTTCTTTCATTAAAGATAAGTTTCCTGCATAATAAATTTTATTATTTATTTCTGCTTTAATTCCTTTTCCTGTAATTGAAATAAAATTATCTACATCTAAAAGAGTAATATTTTCTTTTTTTGCCTTTTCTACAATTGCATCTGCTAATGGATGTTCCGAAGGCTTTTCTATAGATGCTGCAATTTTTAATAATTCATTCTTATTTATATTAGAGTTTACAACAATGTCTGTAACTTTAGGTTTTCCTTCTGTTATTGTTCCTGTTTTGTCTAATACAACAGTTTGAATTTTATGGGCAGTTTCTAAAGCTTCTGCAGATTTTATAAGTATTCCATTTTCAGCTCCTTTTCCTGTTCCAACCATTATAGCTACAGGAGTTGCTAAGCCTAATGCACATGGACAAGATATTACAAGAACTGCTATTCCTATTGATAATGAAAATTCAAAGGATTTCCCAACAAGTAGCCATACTATTGTTGAAATTATTGATATTGAAATAACAATAGGAACAAAAACTCCACTTATTTTATCTGCAAGTTTTGCTATTGGTGCCTTTGAAGAACTTGCATCTTCTACTAAAGATATTATTTGTGCAAGAGTTGTATCATCTCCAACTTTTTCTGCTTTAAATTTAAAATATCCATTTTTATTTATAGTTGCAGCAATAACTTTGTCTCCAATATTTTTTTCTACTGGTATACTCTCTCCTGTTATTGCAGATTGGTCTATAGAAGAACTTCCTTGAATTATAACACCATCTACTGGTATACTTTCTCCTGGTTTTACTATAACAATATCATCTTTTAAAACCTCTTCTATTGGTACTATTACTTCTTTGTTATTTCTTAATATAGTAGCAGTTTTAGGTGCTAAATCCATAAGTTTTGTTATAGCTTCTGAAGTTTTTCCTTTAGATTTTTTTTCTAAATATTTTCCTAAAGTTATAAGGGTAAGTATCATTGCTGCTGATTCAAAATATAAATCCATATGATACTTTTCAACTAATTCAAAATCTTGAATTCCAAGACCATAACCCATACGATATATTGCAAATATACCATATACCATTGCTGCTGATGAGCCTATTGCAATTAAAGTGTCCATATTAGGAGACCCTTTAAATAAAGTTTTAAATCCAACTTGATAATATTTTCTATTTACATATACTATAACAAGTGCCAATAAAAATTGAGTCATTCCATAAGATATAGCATTTTCTAAACCACTAAGAAAAGAAGGAAGTGGTAAGCCCATCATATGCCCCATTGATATATACATTAATGGAATTAAAAAAGCAAATGAAATAATTAGGCGTTTTTTCATTTCTTTAATTTCATCTTCCACCCTGATTTTATCACTAACTTTTATTTCATTTTTATTTTTACTAAATACACTTGCTCCATATCCTGCAGAAGTAACTGCTTCAATTATATTATTTTCATCAATTACTTCTTCATTATAATGAACAATCATACTATTAGTAAGTAAATTTACACTAACGGAATTTATTCCTTCAAGCTTTTTCACTGCCTTTTCCACACTAGCTGAACAAGCTGAACAGGTCATTCCTGTAACATTAAATTTTTTATTCATCTTTTTTCGCTCCTTTCACCCCTCCCCTAGGGGGTGTATCATAAATATATCATTTCCTATTTATTTTTTCAATATATATTTATATTATTACCACTAAAAAATCTGCCTTCTGAACTGTTTATTTGCTACTATTTTTAAAAATTATTCAATTAAGATAATCTTCAAAAAAATAAAAAGGCAATATTATTTGCCATTTCAAATAATATTGCCTTTTTTTATTTTTACTTTAATTATTCAACATCTTGTAATGCTGCAAATCCTTCTTCTCCAGTACGAACCTTTATTACATTTTCAATGTTATAAACAAATATCTTACCATCTCCAATGTGTCCAGTATAAAGAACTTTCTTTGCAGTTTCTACAACAGTATCAACTGGAACTTTACTTACTACTATTTCTACTTTAATCTTAGGTAATAAGCTCATTTCAACTTCAACACCTCTATAGTATTCTGCACTACCTTTTTGAACACCACATCCAAGTACATGAACAACAGTCATACCAGTAACTCCTATATTGTTCATTGCTTGTTTTAAAGCTTCAAATTTACTTTCCTTAGCTATTATTACAACCTTCTTAATTGGTGGTTCTCCATCTTTTGTAACCTTATTTTCTGTCTTTTTAGTAGCTGCTACTACCTTTTCTACTGGTACTGCCTCCTCCATAGGAACAACCTTGCTAGTCTTAACTGTATTAGGTATAGTTGTATCTAAAGCTGGCATAAAGTCTGCATAAGAACTTGCTAATCCATGTTCTACCTTATCTAATCCAGCTATTTCTTCTTCTGCTGGTACACGAAGACCAATTGTTTCTTTAATTACTAAAAATACTATTGACATTGTTAATACAACCCAAGCAATTACAGATATAACACCTAAACATTGAATTCCTAAGAAGTGGAATCCTCCACCGTAAAATACACCATCTTCTAATGCAAAGAAACCTGTTAATATAGTACCTGTAGCACCACACATACCATGAACTCCTATAGCACCAACTGGGTCATCTATTTTTAATACTTTATCAATAAATTCTATACCAAAAGTTACTACAAATGCTGCAATTAATCCTATAAAGAATGCTCCAACTGGAGAAACTAAATCACAACCTGCTGTTATTGCAACAAGTCCTGCTAAAGAACCATTTAATGTCATTGAAATATCTGGTTTACCATATCTAAACCAAGTAATTAACATTGTTGCTACTGTTGCTGTTGCTGCTGCCATGTTTGTAGTTATAAAAATATTACCCATTGATGTTAATGTATCATCACCTGTTGCTGAAACAGTTGAACATCCATTAAATCCAAACCAACAGAACCAAAGAATAAATACTCCTAAAGCTCCAAGTGTTAAACTATGTCCTGGAATAGCTCTTGGTTTTCCATCTTTATCATATTTTCCAATACGAGGTCCTAGTATTTTAGCCCCTACTAAAGCTGCTACTCCACCAACCATATGAACTGCTGTTGAACCAGCAAAATCATGGAATCCAAGTTCTGAAAGCCATCCGCCTCCCCATATCCAGTGACCTGATATAGGATATATAACTAAACTTATAATTAAACTATAAACACAATATGATGAGAATTTAGTTCTTTCTGCCATAGCTCCTGATACTATTGTAGCAGCTGTTGCACAGAAAACTGTTTGGAAAATTATATATACAGGAAGTGGAAAAGTTAATCCTAAATGTGAATAATCACCTCTTATTAATAAATCTATTGTACCAATAAATCCATTTCCTTTTCCCATTAAAAGTCCAAAACCAATTACCCAAAATGCTAAAGTACCAATAGCAAAATCCATTAAATTTTTCATTATAATGTTACCAGCATTCTTTGCTCTAGTAAAACCTGTTTCTACCATAGCAAAACCTGCTTGCATAAAAAATACCAATACTGCCCCTAACAATACCCATATGGTATCTACTGATGAAAATTGTTGCATAAAAATTCCCCCTTAATAAATAAAAATAGACCTATACTTTATTTTGGGTTATAATGAAATTAAACCTTAAATAAAATACACGTCTTTGTGTAAGGTTTTGCTTACTAATAGGCACTAATGTTTTCTCAGTCTAAGGGAGTGACTGTAAACCAAAATACCAAAATACTCAAAGAGGATTAATAAACATTAGTGCCCTAAGTAAGCCTATATTAAAATGAATGATAGCTGTGTATAATTAAACACTCCCTTAACGCGAAAAGGTGCTGTAGAATTTTAATAATTCTACAGCACCTTTGCTGTTTATACTTATATAATATTCTAAATTTATTTGTTTGTCAATATATTTTTAGAAAAATACCTTAAAACTTTTATACAAAATATACACCAATATAATTCCTAAAGAAATCCATAATAAAGCTACAATGTATGATGATTTATTTTTCTTCATATTAAAATATTTTCATACTCCTATATTCACTAATTAGGCTATTTAAAAAGTCTACTGTACTTATTGGTACTTTTCCAATAGAGGTTTCTCCTGCAAGAAGAAATCCATTTACTCCATTTTTTAAATGATTGAAAATACCTTCAACTTCTGATAAATTAGCTTCCTTTCCCTCTTTCATACTATTTAAAATATGAGTAGCTATAATAATATCTTTTCCTTTTGCAAGTTTAATTATTCTATCTTCATAAATAGGAACATAAGATATTGAACTCTCTGGTATAAGGTCTCCTCTTCCTATTATTATTCCATCAGCTACTTCTAATATTTCTTTAATATTTTTTATTCCCTTTGGAGTTTCAATTTTAGCCCATATAATAGGTTTAAAATTAAAACTTTTTATATATTTTTTTAAATCAAATATATCCTCTTTTTTTTCTACAAAAGAGGCACTTATTATATCAACTTTATTTTCTATAGCCCACTTTAAGTCTTTTTTATCCTTTAATGATAACCCCAAACCATCTCTTTTAAAGCCCTTTATATTACATCCTTTTTCAGCTCTTACTATTCCACCTTTAATAGCTTCTGCTAATATTCCTGAAGAATTTTTATCTAATATTTTAAATTTCATTGTGTTATCCTTCATTGTTATTTCTTCAATATTATTATTAATTAAAAACTCATTATTTAAATTTAATGGAATAACTTTATTACTATTAAAAGCTCCATTTTGCCCTTCTTTTTTATAAATATCCTCTCCACAAAATAAAACTTTTTCTTTATTATAAACTTTTAAAACATATATAAGCTTAGATGATACTCTTATTTTCCTTCCTGAAAGGTCTTGAAGTATATGTATATTTTCATCAGTTTCTTTTGCTATCTTTATTATTTCTAAAAATTCCTCATAATTGCCATGAGAAAAATTTAGCCTAAGAACATTAGCTCCTGATTTTATTATTTCTTTAATAACTCTCTTTTCTTTAGTGCTTGGTCCTACAGTTGCTATTATATACATAAAATCCCCCTTTTATTTTCTCTATATTTAATCTATTAATAAAACTCTTTAAATATACTTTAGTTCTAAATAATATTTATATTTAATAAACTTTTACTATACTTCATATTAGGAGTGACTTTATGAAATTAAAAAAATTAATTACACCTTTAATATTTTCTTTATTTCTTACTAGTTGTAGTTTTAATGAGCCTAAATATATAAACCTTAAGAAAAAGGAAAGTATAAATTACTATTCTAATGAAGTCTATTTTAAAATTTTAAATAATGAAAAATATACTTTAACTATGTTTGATACAGATGTTTCAAAAAATACAACTATTGATGAAGAAGAACAGGTTATAATTGAAAATTTTTTAAGTTCTTTAACTTCCTCTAACTATTTAAAAAAGAGTGATGATATTTTAAATAAAGAAGCTTTTCATCTTATAATTAAATTTAATGATAATAGCACCTATGTATTTAATATTTATGATGAAAATTTAGTTACTATATATCCTTGGGATGGAGTATTTTCTGAAGATATTATAACCTCTGATAATGTGCCTTTAAGATACAACCTATATGATTTTTGTACTCATATAAAAAATAGAGCTAAACTTTCAGGTTAAATAAAAAGTAGAGTGAATATTTCTAATCACTCTACTTTTTTAAATTTTATTCTATTTAACTTCTTCTAAAAGTCTAAATACTCTCTTATTTAATAAAGGATGTACTTTATTTGGACATAACTCACTTAAAGGTTTTAATACAAAATATCTTTCTTCCATTCTTGGATGAGGTAAAATAAGTTCTTCATCTTCTAATATTAAATTATCATAAAAAACTATATCTATATCAATTATTCTAGGTCCCCATCTTAACTCTCTTACTCTCTTCATTTCATTTTCAATATTTAATAGCTTTTTTAATAAATCCTTTGGTGATAATAGAGTTTTTATTTTTAATGCCCCATTTAAAAATTCATCCTGTTCTAAGTATCCCCAAGGTTCTGTAACTATAAATGAAGATACCTTTTCTATTTTTGTATTTTCTAAATTTTTTATAAAAGATATGGCTTCATTAAGATTTTTTTCTTTATCTCCCATATTACTTCCTATTGAAAGATAAGCTTCATGCCAACTTCTTTCAATTTCAATAGCTGCATAATCTAAATGCCTTCCTATAGGAGCCCAAGGTTTTTTTAATGTAACTTTTACACTTTCAACTATTGGATAATTAATTAAAGTATATTCTGCTACCTTTTCAGCTGCAGTTTCAATTAAGTCATAAGAAGTTTTTGTAAATTCTTTTTCTATTCCATGACAAAGTTCACCATAGTGAACACTTTTAGTTAAATCTCCAGTTTTCCCTGCCTCTTCTAAACTTAAAGTTAATTCTAAGTCTAAAATAAACTTTTGTCCTAAAGTTTTCTCTTCTTGAAATACTCCATGATTTGCAAATATTTCAACATTTTTTAAATATATTTTATCCATAAATCCCTCTATTTAGCTGACAATATTTTATCTGTCATAACTGCCGCTCTTTTATTTTCTAATACATCATGAACTCTTATAAATTCACAACCTTTCATTATTCCAATTACTGTTGTTGCAACTGTTCCTTCAACTCTTTTATCTACTGGTAAATCTAATGTATTTCCTATCATTGATTTTCTTGATGTACCTAAAAGTATTGGAAGTTCTAATCTCTTTATAACATCAAGATTATTCATAACAATTAAATTTTCTTCATAAGTTTTAGCAAAACCTATTCCTGGGTCTAAGATAATATTTTCTCTCTTTACTCCAGCTTCCATTGCTATGTCTATACTTTCTATAAGGTCACTCATAACATCCTTCATTAAATTCTTATAAGGTATATTTTCTCTATTATGCATTAATATGCAAGGGACTTCATATTTTGCAGCAACCTTTGCCATATCTTTATCCTTTTTAAATCCCCATACATCATTAATTAAATCTGCACCAGCTTTTATTGCTTCCTCTGCTGTTTTTGCCTTATATGTATCTATAGATATTGGAACATCAAACTTTTCTTTTATTGCTTTTATTATTGGCACAACTCTCTTTATTTCCTCATCTGCTTCAACAACTTGGAAATTAGGTCTTGTAGATTCTCCACCTATATCAATTATGTCTGCACCATCTTTTATCATTTCTTCTACTCTCTTTATTGCTAATTCAAGTTCATTAAACTTTCCTCCATCTGAAAAAGAATCTGGAGTAACATTTAATATACCCATAATATAAGTTCTTTCACCTAAAACAAATTCCTTGTTACCAATTTTCATTTTTAATGCCCTCTTTCTTATTAAAATTTTATAGTGTAATTTTTTTTATTTTCATCCCAATAACATTTTTCTTTTCCTTTGCAATTAAAGCAATTTCTTGAAAGTTTATCACTTGTATATATTAATTTTGAAAGTTCATCTTCTGAATCCTTTCTGTGATTTTTAATAGCCTTTAATATTTCTTTTTTTTCTTCCTCTGAAAAATTTGTACTTTCTAATATCTCCTTTGAAAGAATTACACTTCCTTCATGATGAGGTGTTCCTTTTTCATATTCTAAAACTCTACCAATATCATGAAGAAGAGCTATAGCATATATAACTTCTTTAGAATATTTCATATTATTTTCTAATACCTGTATATAAGATATTCTTGCTACATCTAAAAAATGTTCTATTGTATGTTTACAAAAAATCCTTTCTTTTTCAAAGACTTCAATTTTTCTTACATATTCTAAGTATTTAGGATTACTTGTAATAATATCTATATTATTCATCCTTAGCTGTTAGCTCCTTCCTGTTTTTCTATTTCCATTTTATATGCTTTTTCAACACTTTTTATTATATCACTATTTTTATAATTTTTATCTTCAAATCTATTAACTTTCATTATTCCCATTAAACTATTTGTAAGAAATATTTCATCTGCATTTTTTATATCCTCTAAAGTTAGTTCTGTTTCTATTACACTAAAGGTTTTAACTACCCACATTCTTATTATTCCATTTAACAGACCACAGCTTATCTTTGGAGTATAAATTTTATTATTTTTTACAATAAATATATTAGCACAACTTGTTTCTGTTACATATCCTTTTTCATTTAAAAATAAAGTATCTTTAAAGCCCTCTTTATTAGCTTTATTTTTTTCAATTATATTTTCTATATAATTTGTTGATTTAACATAAGAAAGTAATGATGTACTATTTCTTATTACCTTTGATAGTTTTAAACTACTTCCTCTTATATAATCTTCTTTTTTATAAGGTATCTCCCTTTCTGTTATTATAATATTTTTAGGAGTTACTAAAACTTTTACTCCTTTGTTTTTTGTAAAATTAAGTGAAATATAATCTAAAAGCATTTCTTCTTCTAATTCCTCTAAGCCAAGCTTTTCCATTCCACTTTTTAATCTTTCTATATGCTCTTTTAAAAATATAGGTTTTTCTAAAAAAAGTATTGTTTCAAAAACTCCTTTTCCAAAGAAAATCCCTTCATCTAAAATAGCTTCTCCTTGTTTATATATAATTCTTCTCATTTTTATAACACCCTAATTAAAGCCTTTCCTTTATCTATTGTTTCAAACCACTCATCCTCTTCTTTAGAGTCATAAGTAATTCCTCCTCCTACTCCAAAATAGGCTTTATTATCTTTTTTAATTATTGTTCTTATAACTATATTAAAATCACAATTTCCTCTTAAATCAAAATATCCTATAGAGCCTGTATATAAATTTCTTCTTAATCCTTCAAGTTCTTCAATTATCTCCATAGCTCTTATTTTAGGAGCTCCTGTTATGGAGCCTCCTGGGAAACATTCTCTTATACATTTTACAGCAGATACTCCCTCTTCTAATTCTCCTTCTATAGTAGAAACAAGGTGAAACACTGTTGCATATTCTTCTATTTTAAAAAGTTCTGTAACCTTAACTGAATTAGGCTTACATACCTTACTTAAATCATTTCTTTCTAAATCTACAATCATTAAAAGTTCTGCTTTATCTTTTTCTGAATTTTCAAGAGCTTTTCTATTTTCCATATCCTCTAAGAAATTTTTTCCTCTTGGTCTTGTTCCTTTTATAGGTCTTGTATGTACCATTTTATCTTTTACATATAAAAATCTTTCTGGTGAAGAGCTTATAACTTGAAAATCATTAAAGTTCATAAAGACTGAAAAAGGAGCTTTATTTATACTTCTAAGTTTTTCATAAATAGAAAAAGATTCTTCTTTATTATAACACCATATTTGCCTTGTCATATTTGCTATATAAACATCACCATTTCTTATATATTCTTTAAGGCTTAAAATTGCTTTTTCATAGCTTTCCTTTTCAAAATTAGAAGTAAATTTATTACTACTTTCTGTTACCTTTACTTCTAAATCTTCCTTATAATTTTTTAATTTTTCTTCAATATCTTCTATTTCTTCTCCCATTCCTAAAGAAGAAATATATGTTTTTTTATTTTGAATATCAAATATTATAAGATTATTATAAAAATTAAATATAGCATCTGGTATTTCTATTTCTTTTTTAGCTGTCTTTGGAAGTACTTCTAGTTTCCTTCCTGTATCATAGGAAAAATACCCTATAGCACCTGATACAAAGGGAATATTACTCTCATAGTTAATCTTATACTTATTTATAAGATTATCTAAGGCTATAAAGGGGTCTTTTTCTTTTATCTCCTTTCCATTTACATATGAAATATTATCTTTATATGTAAAGTTTAAAAAAGGATTTAGTCCTATAAAAGAAAACTTTGATAAATTTTTATCTTCCTTTGAACTATCTAAAAAAACAGTGTCTTTTTCATCTTTAAATATTTTATATACATAAAATGGATTAAAATTATTTTTTAATTCTTTTATTTTAAAGTTTATTTCTCTCAAAATTTTTACACTCCATAATAAAATTATTTAAAAGCTTATGGCCTTCTTCTGTAAGTTCTGCTTCTGGATGAAACTGAACTCCATATATAGGATAATTTCTATGTTCTATTCCCATTATTACTTTATCCTTTGTTTCTGCTGTTATTTCTATTTCTTTTGGCAAGGTTTCTCTATCTATAATAAGAGAATGGTATCTTGTAACCTTTAAAGGATTTTTTAAATTTTTAAATATTCCTTTATTATTATGATAAACTTCACTTACTTTTCCATGTATAGGATAATCTCCTTTTATTATTTTTCCTTTAAATGAATATCCTATACATTGATGACCTAAACATATTCCAAGTATAGGTAGTTTTCCTTTAAATTCATTTATTATATCTAAACATATTCCTGCTTTTGTAGGGTCTTTAGGTCCTGGAGATATTATTATTCCTTCAATATTTTTCTTCTTTATCTCTTCTATAGTTATCTTATCATTTCTATAAACTAATATTTCTTCATCTAATTCTTTAATATATCTTACTAGATTATAAACAAATGAATCATAATTATCTATCATTAATAACATAAATTTTCTCCTTAAGTTTCTTTAAGCCTTTTTCTTTAATTTTTATAAAATTTACTATAAAATAAAAAACATAAATATTATTTTAAAATAAAATTGTATATTATAAAAATAACAAATTAAATTATAACATATTTACATATTGAAAGGAGGTTTTATATAGTCATTTAAAATATACTCAAACATAATCAAGTGTAATATAACATAATTGAGATAATTATGTTTTTGTAAAAATTATAAACCTAAAGAATTTGCAGAACTTTTAAATATATTTGTATTAACATTAGAAAGATAATGCTAGAAAAACTTTTGAATAATATTAAAATTATATGTAAATAATAATTTTAAGTAAAAATGTAATTAAGGAGAACATAAAAGTTTTGAAAAGGGCATATAAAACAGAAATAAAACCAACAAAAAAACAAATTCAAAAAATTAATCAATCTATTGGTATATGTAGATGGCTTTACAATTCATATATCGCCAAAAATAAGGAATTGTATGAGTTATATAAACAAGACTTAATTCCTAAAGAAAAAGCATTTATGTCTGCTAATGATTTTGATAAGTATATTAACAATGAAATTAAAGTATTAGAAGAATATAAATGCATAAATAATTGTGGAGCTAAAGCAAGAAAAAAAGCTATACAAAATGCTGAAACTGCTTACAAAAGATTTTTTAATGGGCAAAGTAAGTTTCCAAGATTTAAAAAGAAAAATAAATCTGATGTGAAAGTATATTTTCCCAAGAATAATAAAGGTGACTTTAAAATAGAACGTCATAGAATAATGATACCTACATTAAAAAATGTAAGATTAAAAGAATATGGATATATAAAAGTAGGTGCAAAAGTTATTAGTGGAACAGTATCTAAAAAAGCTGATAGATATTATGTATCAGTTGTTATTGATGTTCATATGCCCATTGTTTCTAAAAATACAAATGAAGGAATAGGTATAGATTTAGGTTTAAAGGATTTTGCAATATGTTCAAATGGTGAAAAATATAAAAATATAAATAAAACAGAAAAAATAAGAAAAATAGAAAAGAAATTAAAAAGAGAGAAGAAAAAACTCTCAAAAAAATATGAAAATTTAAAAAAGAAAGGAGTAACTGCTACTAAATCAAATATAAAAAAACAAATAGTTAAGGTACAAAAACTTCATCATAAATTAGACAATATAAGAACTGATTATGTTAACAAAACAATTTCAAATATAATAAACCAAAAACCAAAGTTTATTACTATTGAAGATTTAAATGTAAAAGGAATGATGAAGAATAAACATTTATCTAAAGCAGTAACTAATCAAAAATTTTATGAATTTAGAAGTAAATTAACAAATAAGTGCAATGCTTTAGGAATTGAATTAAGAATTGTAGATAGATTTTATCCTTCAAGTAAACTATGCCACTTATGTGGTTCTATGAAAAAAGACTTAAAATTAAAAGATAGAATTTATAAATGTAATTGTGGATATATTGAAGATAGAGATTATAATGCAAGTCTTAATTTAAGAGATTGTTTAACTTATAAAATAGCACAATAAAAGCTATTGTAAGTATGTACCCATGGCTAGTGGGGAATTTACGACTGTGAAGTATTATACCAAATGTAAGTAGCTTTGAAGTTATTCATTGCCAAAACAGATACGTTGAAACAGTAAAATTCTTAAAATGTTTATATTTGATTACATTTTAAGTAGCAGATAATACAATGATAAAAGTTGATTTGCATACACATAGCACCTGTTCTGATGGTCTTCTTACTCCAGAAGAAGTAGTAGAAAGAGCTTATAAAAAATCTGTAAAATATTTAGCTTTAACAGACCATGATACAGTTAAAGGACTTGATATTGCTAAAAAAAAGGCTAAAGCTTTAGGAATTAATTTTATTCCTGGAATTGAGCTTTCTACTGATTATAATGGAGAAAGTATTCATATTTTAGGCTTTTTTAAAGATGAAAGCTATAAAAATCAAGAATTTCTTAATTTTCTTAAATCCCTTAAAGAAAAACGTGACTTAAGAGCTATAAAAATCATTGAAAAACTTAAAGAAGAATTTAATATTATAATTGATAAAAATAGTATTTTTAAAAAAGCAAAGGGAAATGTTATTGCAAGACCTCATATTGCCTATGAAATTATAGAAAATGGATATAATTATACTAAAGATGAAATATTTAATAAACTTATTGGGAAAAACTGCCCTGCATATGTTCCTACAACTAAAATTCCAACTAAAGAAGGGGTAAAACTTTTAAAAAAATATAATGCTTTAGTGTTTTTAGCCCATCCAATTTTAATAAAAAAATCTCCTCTTACAGATTTTTTACCTTTTAATTTTGATGGAATTGAAGGAGTTTATTTTCAAAATTCAAAGGAAGATGAAGAAAGATTTATTAAATTTGCTTTAGAAAATAATCTTCTTATAAGTGCAGGTTCTGACTGTCATGGAGACTTTAATGGAGATAGTAGACATGGAGATATTGGTTGTATGAACCTAAATAAAAAATATTTAAAAGCTTTTTATAATAAATATTATTCTTAAAAAATTTTTTATAATTTATTCTATTTTTTTAACTTATTTCTTTTATTAAGCTTTATTATTAATTTAAAAAGTTATCTATAATTTTAAATGTATAAAAAATAAAAATAGTAGTTCTCTTATATAAGTTTTTCATACAAGAGAACTACTATTATTTTATTTTATGTCACTTACTGCATTCATTCTAGATGTAATTGTATCAACAGCTGTTATATCTGACATTTTTGAATGTCTATAGTTAACTGCTGCAGCTTCTATAATAACTGCTATATTTCTTCCTGGTCTTACTGGAAGGGTAAGCTTTTTAATTTTTACTCCTAGTATTTCCATATATTCATCATCTATTCCTAATCTATCATAGTCTGAATCATCTTTCCAATGTTCAAAATGCATAGCTAAAGTTATTCTTTTTTTAGATTGAACAGAACTTAGACCATATAAAGCTGTTACATCTATTATTCCAATTCCTCTTACTTCAAGCATTCCAAAAGTAATTTCAGGAGAACGACCTGAAAGCTCTCCATCAACTTCTTTAATATCTACAGCATCATCTGTAACTAATCTATGCCCTCTTTTTATAAGCTCTAAAGCAACTTCACTTTTACCAATTCCACTTTCTCCTGTTATTAAAATACCTACACCATAAACATCCATTAAAACTCCATGAATTCTTGTTTCTGGTGCTAAATTATCAGCCATATACATTGTGTAATTTGTTACAAGCTTTGTTGTTGAAAGATTACTTCTTAAAACCCATATATTTTTATTTTTAGCTGCTTCTATAAGTTCTTTATGTGGTTCTAAATGTCTTGATATTACTATACAGCTTAAATTTTCATAAGAGAAAAACTTTTTTAATCTTTTTTTTCTAACTTCTGCTTTCATGTCTTCTAAAAAGCTCCATTCAGCTTTTCCTATTACTTGAAGTCTTTCTGGAGTAAAATAATTATAAAAACCTGCAAGTTGAAGCCCTGGTCTGTTTACATCGTTTACTGTTATTAATTTATCTTCTTCTCCTTCAAGTAATACTTCTAAGTCAAAATCTTCTATAAATTTTTTTATTGTTACTGATGCCACTTGCTTCTTCCTCCCTTTTTCTTTGGTTCTATACCATCTAATTGTGCTTTAAAGTTACGTTTTACATTATCTAAATATCTTTTTCTACAAAGTGCTTGTAATTCCTTTTCTTCCTCTGTTAATTCCTCTTCTTGGCTTTTTTTATAAAGGAAATTAATATTTTCAATAACCTCTTCTATTTTCATTGAATCTATTTTTTCTTTTAAACTCATCTTAAAAATTCTCCTTAATTATTTCTACTTAGATTTATTTTACATATATTTTCTTATATTATCAATATTTCTTTCGACATTTTATAACTCTATATATTATATTTTATACAATTTTAATATATTTAACAAAAATAAAAATACCTCAATATAAAATTGAGGTATTGAATGCTATTATTTCCCAACATGCCGGTGCCTATACATCCAAACCTGCTACTCGCAGGTGGGTTAAGCTTCAGATTACTTCTGCCTTCTTCTAGTTACTAAAGCCCGACATCCATAACCATATTGCAAATCCCGTATATATAATGTAGGTTGAACATAATAAGCTTGTCGCACACATCAGGAATGTTTTCTATAAACATTATAACACATTATTTTAACAATGCAATATATTATTTTATTCCATATATTCCATTAATATGTCATCCATATCATCAAGTTCTTCATTTGTTATTATTGCTACAAATTTCATATAATCAGCTGTTTTAGCAGTCATTTCTAGTGCTTTATGAGCTGTTATAACTTCAAATTCTTCGCTTACTTCTTCCATTACTTCTTCTACATTATCATTTGCTATGTCACTTAAATAGCTTAAATACCAATCAGTATACCACTCTGCACTTTCACTTTCTAAGTCGCTTTCCTCATTTGCATAAGCTCTAGCTGCACTTAATTCATCTTTATCAAAATCATAATAAAACTTAATTATAGAATAGTTTTCTTCAGATTTTATTTCTTCTATTTCTGATAAACCATTATCTTGTAAAAAATTTTCTATTTCTGATATTTCCATATATATATGTAACTCCTCTAATAAATTAATTTCTTATATTCTTTTTTAACTGCAAGAAATTCTTTATCATCTTCTACTAAATTTAATTCTTCTTTTCCTTCTATATTATCAACTCTAAATATAAGAATATCTTCATTTTCATTACCTATTTGTGATAATAATAAATATTCTTTATCTTCTAAATATATTCTTGCTACTGCTTCAAAATCAACTTTATTACCATCTTCGTCTTTAAAAGACATAATTTGTCTTTCTTCCATTTTTTAATCATCTCCTACTGTTCTTATAATCATATACTACCTTATTTTATTAAAAGTCACAATATTTTTATTATATTAGATTAGTTATATTATCTTTTTTAATAATATATTCTAAATGAAGTGCTCTAGTTAAAGAAACATAAAGAAGTCTTTCATCTAATAAATTACTTTTATAATTTTCTTCACTTGGATTAAATATTATAGTAGCATCAAATTCTAATCCTTTAGTTAAATAAGATGGAATTATAACAAAATTATTATCCATTGTTTTTTCTTTACCCTTTATTAAAGCAAATTTATTTTTACTTTTTCTTTTTAAAACTTTAGATAAATTTAAAGCTTCATTTCCATCTTTAGTTATTATAGCAATACTATTTTTTTCTTTTTCTATTACTTCTTTAACTATTTCATCAATTTTTTTTGCACAATCTTCTTCTGAAGAAACTTCTATTGTTTTAGGTTTTTCTCCATGTCTTAATACTGGAAGGGCATTTTTAAGGCCAAGATTTTGAGATTCTAATGCTTTTTTTGCAAAATCTATTATTTCTACAGTTGACCTATAGCTTTGAGTTAGCTGAATATAAGTAGCATCTCCATTAAATAAGCCTTCTGTTATATCTTCCCACTTTTCAATTCCTTTGTAATAATAAATTCCTTGAGCTAAGTCTCCAACTAAAGTTAAAGAATTTCCCTTTGCTAGTTTATTTACAACATATATTTGAAAAGGACTATAATCTTGAACTTCATCTACTACAATATGTTGATACTTTTCTTTTTCTAAAACTCCCTCAAGAAGAATTTTTATATATGAAAGAGCTGCTAAATCATCTTCATCTATTATATTTTCATTATAGTTTTTATTATATTCTTCTTTCATAAAAGTATATAATTCTTTTGAAATTTTTCCATCTGTTGCTATATAAAACAATGCTTCATTATTAAAAAAGTTATAATATATATCTTTTGAATCAATTTCTCTCCATCTTTTAAAATAATCATTAAATTCATTTTTAGAGTTCTTTTTTATATTATCCTTTATCTTATCTCTTTCATTATAAATTTCTATAAGTTTTTCTCTTCTTTCTTTAGAATCTTCTAAACTGTTTCTTATACTTTGAATTCTTCCTTCCCATTCTCTATCTACTTTTAATATAAGTTGTTCTATTCTTTCTTTTAATTTTAAATTTAAATATCTTTTTATTTCATCTTTTCTTTTGTTAATAGGATAACTTCTTAAATCTTTAGTGTATAATCTTACTATTTCCTTTTTGTTAAATAGAATTTCATCACCAATTTTAATATGCTTTATCTCTAATGCTTCCCCTTCTATTAAAGATATATACCTATCAAGAAATTTTCTAAATTCCATTGAGCCTCTAAGTTTTGAAGATTTTAATGTTAAATTTACTTTATCTTTATTTTCTTCTTCCATTACATATTTTAATTTTTCATCTTTATTATATATTTTACCCTTTATTTTAAATTGTTTAGAAACAAGTTTTTCAAAGGTACTTTGTTTAACTTCCCCTGCTCCAAGGTTTGGTAAAATTTCTGATATATAATCTAAAAATAGGGCATTTGGAGCTAAAACTAAAATATCATTTCCTTTCATAGTATCTCTATATCTATATATTAAATAGGCAAGTCTATGAAGTGCTATTGTAGTTTTCCCAGAACCTGCAGAACCTTGAACTATTATAGGAAGATTTTTGGGCCATCTTATTATGTCATTTTGTTCTTTTTGAATTGTTGCTACAACTTCCTTAAGTTTTTTTCCTCTGCTTTCCTCTAAGTTTATCTTTAAAAATTCATCAACAAGCTCCTTTCCTTCTTCTCCATTTATCATAAGCTCGTTTATTCCTTCATCAAAGATTTCTTTTATATCTCCATTTTTAAATAAAAACTTTCTCTTTAATGTAAGAGTGCCATTTATAACTCCTCCTGGGGCTTTATAACTTGCTTCTCCTCCTGTTCCACTATAATAAAGGTCTGCAACTGGTGCTCTCCAATCAACAACAACCTCTTCTCCTTCTTTAGTATTAATTATTCCTTTTTTACCTATATAAATACTTTCATCAAGTCTTTTATGCTCTCTAAAATCAATTCTTCCAAAGTAAGGTTCTTCTAAAGCTTCTTTAAAGCTATTAATATCCTTTGCTAAAACATTATAAATTTTCTCTGTAGTTTCTTTTTCTTCACTATAACTTCCTTTAGCTTCTTTACTTAAAGCTCTTACTTTACTTTCTACATTATCAAGATTTTTTTGTTTTTCTTCTAATTCATCCTCTATAAGCTTTCTTTTAACTGAAAGAACTTCTTTTTCTTCTTGCATTTTATCTTTCATAAAACTACCTACCTTTAAAAAAATCACTTTTACCATTATAGCAAAAAATATAATCTTATTGAATATAGTTTAAAAAAAGTGAAAAAAATCTTAGGTTATTATTTTATTTAGCCATTTTTCTAAATCACTGCTTCATAAAATAATACGCCTAAGATTTTAAATATAACTTTATTATTTTTTAACTAAATACTTTTTTAGCTATTTCTGCAGATTCTTTTGCATCCTTTGCATAATAATCTGCCCCTATCATATCTGCATATTCTGGTGTAAGAACAGCACCACCTACAAATACTTCACCCTTATATCCATCTTCTTTTAATGCCTTTATTGTAGCTTCCATACTCTTTAAGGTAGTTGTCATAAGTGCACTTAATCCAACAAGCCTTACTCCATTTTTCCTTGTTTCAGAAACTACAGTTTCTATAGGTACATCTTTTCCTAAATCTATTACTTCATATCCATAGTTTTCTAATATAACCTTAACTATATTCTTTCCAATGTCGTGAATATCTCCTTCAACTGTAGCTAAAATTATCTTTCCTTTTGAAATTCCTGCTTCACTTTTTAAAACAAGCCTTTCCTTTATAACTTCAAAAGCTTTTTGCACTGTTTCTGCAGATTGTATAAGTTGTGGAAGGAATATTTCCCCTACTTCATATTTCTTTCCTACCTCATCAAGGGCTGGAATTAAAAGCTCATTTACAACTTCAAGTTCTTCCATATTTTCTAAAGCCTCTTCTGTAGCCTTTTTAGCTTCATCTTTAAGACCTTTTATAACAATATATTTTATATCTCTTTCTCCTAAGTCTTTATCATCTTTTTTACTTTCAGCTGTTTTTACTCCTCTTTCAACCTTTGCATTACCATATAAAGAAATAAACTTTTCTGAACCCTTATCTATATTAGCAAGAACATTATATGAATTTATAACATCCATCATTCCTCTACTATTTGGATTCATTATAGGTAAGTCTAATCCATTTGCAATAGCTAAAGCTAAAAAGGTTTCATTAATTAAATCTCTGCAAGGAAGACCAAAGGAAATATTAGAAACTCCTAAAAGAGTTTTTACTCCTAATTCTTCTTTTACTTTTCTAACAGCTTTTAAAGTTTCTTGAACTTCAGCTTGTTGAGCAGAAGCTGTTAAAACTAAACAGTCTATAAATACATCCTTTTTATCTATTCCATAATCTGCTGCTCTTTTTACTATTTTTTTGGCTATTTTAAATCTTTCCTCACAAGTTGGTGGAATTCCTCTCTTATCTAGTGTTAATCCAACAACACTTGCTCCATATTTTTTAACTACAGGAAGAATTTTATCTAAAACTTCATCTTCCCCATTAACAGAGTTTACAATAGGCTTTCCATTATATTTTCTAAGGCCTGCTTCTATTATATCTGGATAAGAGGAATCTATTTGAAGAGGAGCATCTATAATGCTTTGAATTTCTTTAATTACCTTTAGCATCATTTCCTTTTCATCAACCTCTGGTGCTCCTACATTTACATCTAATATTTCAGCACCTGCCTCTACTTGTTCAATAGCTTGTTTTAAAACATAATCTAAATCATTATTTTTTAAAGCTTCTTTAAATATCTTCTTACCAGTTGGATTAATTCTTTCTCCAATTACTTTTACACCTTCAATTTTTACTATTTTTGAAGGTGTACATACAGCTGAAAAATTTACTTTTTCTCTTTGAACTCTTTTATTATTATCTGCAATTTCTCTAAGAGCTTTTATAAAGTCTGGAGTTGTACCACAACATCCTCCAATTATACTTACACCTTCATCTACAAACTTCTTAATCCAACTTGAAAATTCATCTACTGTTATATCATATACAGTTTCTCCAAAGGATATTTTAGGAAGTCCTGCATTTGGTTGAGTCATTACTGGAAGATTTGTTGAAGATATTATTCTCTTTACTATAGGCATTAATTCTTTAGGTCCTAAAGAACAATTAACTCCAACAGCATCTGCTCCTAATCCTTCTAAAGTTATTGCCATACTTTCTGGAGTACATCCTGTAAAGGTTCTTCCATTTTCCTCAAAGGACATTGTACAAAATACTGGTAAATTAGTATTTTCTTTAACTGCAAGAAGGGCAGCTTTAGTTTCATAAAGGTCTGTCATAGTTTCTAAAAGAATTAAATCTGCCCCTGACTTTTCCCCTTGAACAACTTGTCTTTTAAATATTTCATAGGCTCTATCAAAACTTAAAGTTCCCATTGGTTCTAAAAGATGTCCTATTGGTCCAACATCTAATGCTATATAAACATTTTTATCTTCCCTTGCTTCTTGTGCTATTTTTACAGCAGAATCTATAATTTCTTCTACTGAAAAGCCAGTACTTTCAAGCTTTAATTCATTTGCTCCAAAGGTATTTGTTGAAATAACCATAGCTCCATTGTCTATATATTCTTTATGTATCTTTTTTATTATTTCTCTTTCTCTTATATTTAAAACCTCTGGATTTTCCCCAAGCTTTAGCCCATTTTTCTGAAGCATTGTTCCCATAGCTCCATCAAACACCAAAATATTATCTTTTATTAATTCTTTAACTTCCACAGCTTTTCCCCTCTCTTCTAAAACTACAGTTTTCATAGTTTTTACAAACTTCACAGCCCTTTTTCTTAACTTCCATATCCTTTGGAATTAAGCCTATTATAGCTGTTACAGATTTTCTTGGCATTAGTAAATTACTTTCTGAAACTGTAAGTCCTATTGTTTTATCTGCTCTTAGTGCATTTACAAAATTCTTTTGTACATCTAATGGTAAATCTCCATATCCTGGACTATATCTAAAGGTTATTCCTAAATTTTCTTTTAAGGCTTCTTCTTTAACCTTTTCTTCAATTTTATCACATATTTCTTCAACTGCTGTTGTTGCACAAGAATCTAATATTAATGCCTTTGTAAGATTTATTCTTTCATATAATCTTGTTTTTTGTTCTATAAAATTTCCTAAAGTTACAGCCATTAAAACTACTTTTTTAGCAGATTTTAAATGCTCTTTTATGTCATTTCCTTCTAAAATTAAATTTGTTCCATCAATTAATACCCCATTATCAACTAATGTTTTTGTATATTCTGCATAAACAAATTTAGGGTTTATTATATTTTTAGTTTCTTCAATACATTCAGTAATTAAATTATTAATATTATCATCTATTTTTTGAGAAGATTTATAGCCTAAATATCTAAGAACTTCTTCTCTAGGAATATTTATTTCACCTAATTGAAACATATTATTCACCATAAATATTTAAAGAAAATCCTTTCTCTAAAACTTCTTTTGCATATTCCTTTGCTCCAAATAGTGATAAATCTCTATAATTTCCACATTGTATTTCATTTGCAGCAGGCATTTCTTCAGCTTTTAATACATCTTTTAATGCACTTTCTAAAGCATTTTTTATTTCTTCTGGGTTTCTATCTCCCCATATACTTAGATAAAATCCTGTTCTACATCCCATTGGAGATAAATCTATAACACCATCTAAATAAGTTCTAAGTTCATGGGCTAATAAATGTTCAAGTCCATGCATAGCAGCTGTACCAAAAGATTCTTTATTAGGTTGAAGAAATCTTAAGTCAAACTTACTTACCTTGTCTCCTTTTTCTCCTTCTAAAACACAACACTTTCTTACATAAGGTGCTTTAACCTTTCTGTGATCTAATTCAAAACTTTCTACCTTTTCCATTATATTATCCTCCTAGTTTTGTATTTAAATTATTTTAACTAAATAAAATTTCATTTTATAAAAAATACCTAAAGAAAACTTTCTCTAGGTATAATAATACTAAAATCACTGTCTTGTTTCAACTAAACATAATAATTATCTTTTTAATAAAAGAAGTACTATAGATGTAAGACTACAAACTAAACTTATAAGTATTATGTAACTTACAACTTGATTTGTACTCATTCCTCTTTCTTTTAATCTAAAATGCATTTGACTTCTATCAGCTTGATATACTGGTTTTCCCTCACGAAATCTTTTATATATAACAAATAAATTATCAAATATAGGTACTGCTAATGCTAATATTGGAATAAAAAGACTCATCACTGTAGTACTTTTAAAAGCTCCATCTAAAGCTATTATACTTAATAAAAATCCTATAAGATTTGCTCCTGAATCACCCATAAATATTTGAGCTGGATGTTTATTAAATTTTAAAAATCCAAGTATAGCTCCTCCTAAAACACAACAAGTTAGTGCAGACCATTCTTGACCTAATATTATTGCTGCAAAGAAAAATGTAAAACAAGAAACTAAAGATATACCTCCAGCTAATCCATCCATTCCATCAGACCAATTAATTACAGTAGTAACACCAAATATCCATGTTATTGTTAATATAAGCTGAAGCCATTCTGGAAGAAATATATATGTATTTGTAAAAGGATTATCAAAGCCTGTAAAAACAACTCCATTTTTATATACTATAAATGCTGCTAAAATCTGAACTGCAAATCTTGGATAGATAGGGAATTCCTTTCCTACAGATTTATAGTGGTCATCAACTAATCCTATTCCTAATATTAAGGTAGAGGCTATAAATACAGCTAATTGAAAATCAAATCTTTGCACTCTAAGTAGAAAATATATACTAAAAAAGGCTATATACATTCCCACTCCTCCACATAATGGAATAGGTGCTCTATGTTGTTTTCTCTTAGTTGGTTTATCAGTAAACCCTAACTTAATTGCTAACTTCATTAACATTGGTATAATTAAATAAGCCATAAAAAAAGCTAACAATACTCCTAATATATATTTCATAAATATACTCCTTATCTTCTTGTGAATAAGCTAACTATTAATTTTTCTAAAATAAATTAATTATGGTTACATTGTTTTAACATTTATAATGAATTATAATCATTTACATAAAATTATACTATTATATGATTTTTTTATCAATTACAAATATCTTAATATTACTTTAATAAATTATATACAAAAAAAGCATAGTGAATATATAATTTCCTATGGACTAAAAAAAGATATTAAAGTAGAAAAGTCTACCTTAATATCCTTTAAATATTTTATCCTCTTTGGTCTATCATACTCTTAACTTTCATAAGTCTTGTAGTTGCAGCTCTTTCGTTTTCGTCAAGCTTCATTCTTATATATCTGATAGTTTCTTTTAATTGAGGAATTGTCATATATTCAAGAGCATTAACTCTTCTTCTAGTTTTCTCAATTTCATCTGCCATAAGTTGCCCTGATTTTTCTACCTCTGCAAGTTCTAAAAGCTTTGGAAGTATGCTATATAACTTAGATATAGCATCATCAAGTTCAGAAGAAGTATTTGCAAATCCATAAGGGAAAATGCTTCCCTCATCCCCTTCAAGCTCACGCTTAAAATTCATTACAGGAACTGGTACACTCATAACATTCTTCTCACCAACTTCAACAGTTATGTGTTCTTTTGGACAAGCTATAGCTTCCTCTAAAAATTCTGAACTCATTACAGCTCTTGCCATAACAAAATCCTTTAAAGAACCTTCTAATTCAGCTTCAACTTCTTTTCTTAAAGTGTTGTTATATTTTATAAGATTAATGAATTGTCTCATTAATTCATCTTGCTTATCCTTTAGAAGCTTATGGCTTCTTGTTGAGGTTGCTAGTCTTTTCTTTAGCTTAGTAAGTTCCATTCTGGTTGGATTAACATTTAAAATTGCCATAGGCTATTCTTCCTTTCTTGGCATATATTTTTCAAGGTATTCATCTCTAATTCTCTTAAGCTCTGTCTTAGGAAGCATACTTAATAATTTCCATCCAAGATCTAGAGTTTCAGTAATTGTTCTGTTTGTAGTAAATCCTTGAGAAACATACTCTTCTTCAAAGGCTTCTGCAAACTTTGCAAGTTTTTTATCAGTTTCTGAAAGTGCTGATTCACCTAAGATAGCTGATAATTCTTTTGCTTGCTTACCTTGAGCATAAGCTGAGAATAATTGGTTCATTGTATCAGCATGGTCTTCTCTTGTCTTGTTTTTACCAATACCTTTATCTTTAAGTCTTGATAGAGAAGGTAAAACATCTATTGGAGGCATTATACCTTTTTTGTATAATTCTCTTGAAAGAATTATTTGTCCTTCTGTTATATATCCAGTTAAGTCTGGAATTGGGTGTGTTTTATCTTCTTCAGGCATTGTAAGTATAGGAATTTGAGTTATTGAACCTTCTTTTCCTTTTATTCTTCCTGCTCTTTCATATAAAGTTGAAAGGTCAGTGTAAAGATATCCTGGATATCCTCTTCTTCCTGGAACTTCTTTTCTAGCTGCTGATATTTCTCTTAATGCTTCTGCATAGTTTGTAATATCAGTCATAATAACAAGAACGTGCATTCCTTTTTCATAAGCTAAGTATTCAGCTGTAGTTAATGCCATTCTTGGAGTAGCTATTCTTTCAATAGCTGGGTCAGATGCTAAGTTCATAAATAGAACTGATCTATCTATAGCACCAGTCTTTTTAAATTCATCAACGAAGAATTGTGCTTCTTCAAAAGTTATACCTATAGCTGCAAAAACAACGGCAAACTTAGAATCTGAGTTAAGAACTTTTGCCTGTCTAGCAATTTGTGCTGCTAATTGTGCATGAGGAAGACCTGATGCAGAGAACACTGGAAGTTTTTGTCCTCTAACTAGGGTGTTAAGTCCATCAATAGCAGAAATTCCTGTTTGAATAAATTCTGATGGATAGTCTCTAGCCATTGGGTTTATAGCTTCACCATTTATGTCTCTTCTTTCTTCTGGAATTATTTCAGGACCATTATCATTTGGTCTACCCATTCCATCAAAAACTCTTCCTAACATATCTTCAGAAACACCAATTTCAAGTGGTCTTCCTAAGAATTTAACTTTAGTACCTTTTAGATTAATTCCTGTAGAACCTTCGAAGATTTGTACCATTGCTTTAGAGCCATTAACTTCTAGAACCTTACCTCTTCTTTTTTCTCCAGTTTGTAATTCTATTTCAACTAGTTCATCATATTTAACACCTTCAACACCTTCAACAACCATCAAAGGTCCAACAACTTCAGTAACTGTTCTGTATTCCTTAAGCATCTAGTACACCTCCCTCATTAATTAAGTTATCAATTATAGCTTTTAAATCTACTGCTATTTGGTCAATCTTTTCTATTTCATCTTCATGAACATACTTACTTCTTGCTATTCTATCAATAATTTCATCTTGTTCTAATATCTTATTTAAATAAACTCCAGCTTTTAATGCTCTTTCAGCTTCTCTTCTGAAAGTAATTATAAGCTTTAACATCTTATATTGTTTATCTAATGATGTATAAGTATCTATTTCATGGAATCCATTTTGTTGAAGATAGTCTTCTCTTATTGATTTTGCAACTTGAAGTTTTAATCTATCTGATTCTGATAAAGCATCTATACCAACAAGTCTTACGATTTCTTGAAGGTTAGCTTCATCTTGAAGTATAGACATACATTCTTGTCTTAAGCTAGACCAATCTGAAGCAACATTTTCATCCATCCATTTGTCAATACTATCTTGATATAATGAATATGAATTTAACCAGTTAATTGATGGGAAGTGTCTTTGATATGCAAGTTGAGCATCTAGTCCCCAGAACACTTTAACAATTCTAAGTGTTGATTGTGAAACTGGTTCTGATATATCTCCTCCTGGAGGTGATACTGCACCAATTGCTGTAATTGCACCTTCTCTTCCATCTTTACCTAAACATACAACTTTACCAGCTCTTTCATAGTAATCTGCAAGTCTTGAACCTAGGTAAGCTGGGTATCCTTCATCACCAGGCATTTCTTCAAGTCTACCAGACATTTCTCTTAAAGCCTCTGCCCATCTTGAAGTTGAGTCTGCCATAATTGAAACTGAATAACCCATATCTCTAAAGTATTCTGCAATTGTTATTCCTGTGTAAATAGAAGCTTCTCTAGCTGCAACTGGCATGTTTGAAGTATTAGCTATAAGAACTGTTCTCTTCATTAAGCTTTCGCCAGTTTTTGGGTCTTTTAGTTCTGGAAATTCATTTAAAACGTCTGTCATTTCGTTTCCACGTTCACCACAACCAACGTAAACAACTATTTCAGCATCTCCCCATTTAGCTATTTGGTGTTGAACAACTGTCTTACCAGCTCCGAATGGTCCTGGTACTGCTGCTGCTCCACCTTTTGCTACTGGGAAGAAAGTATCTATAACTCTTTGCCCTGTAGTCATTGGAGCTGCTGGGTTTAATTTTTGTGCATATGGTCTACCTTTTCTTACAGGCCATTTTTGCATTAATTTAATATTTTTATCTCCATTTGCAGTTTCAACTACTGCAACTGTTTCTTCAATTGTGAAATCTCCACTGTTTATTGATTTTATTGTACCTTCAATTCCATAAGGAATCATTATCTTTTGAACAACAACTGTTGTTTCTTGAACTGTACCTATAACATCTCCAGAAGAAACCTTATCTCCTACGTTAGCAGTAGCTACAAAAGGCCATTTCTTCTCTCTGTTTAATGATGGAACTGCAATACCTTTCTTTAAGAATGCTGATTGAGCAGCTTCCATAAATGCATCTAATGGTCTTTGTATTCCATCAAACATTGATTCTATAAGTCCTGGTCCAAGTTCTACACTTAGTGGTTCTCCAGTTGTTATAACTGGGTCTCCAGGTCCTATTCCTGCAGTTTCTTCATATACTTGGATTGATGCCTTATCTCCTCTCATTTCTATGATTTCTCCAATAAGACCACTTTTTCCAACTTTACAAACATCATATATATTTGCTTCATCCATACCTTCAGCAACAACTAAAGGTCCTGAAACTTTAATTATCTTTCCGGTCTTCACCTTACCAACCTTCCTTCCTATAAAATATTAACGCCTACAGCTTTTTCTACGTTATCACTGATTCTTTGAGTACCTATATTTAATGTTCCTTGATTACTTGGAATTAATATTACAGCTGGAAGTACCATTTTATTGTATCTTTCAATAGTTTCTTCAATATCCTTTGCAACTTGTTCAGTTACAAATATAACTGCGTAATCATTCATTGCCATTTTATCTATAGTTTTTCTAGCCTCATCAGGTTCTACAACAGGGAAAACGTCTATTCCTAAAGCTTTAAATGCTAAAACTGAATCTTTATCTCCAACAACACCTATTTTTTTATACATAAATATCACGCAGCCTTTCTCTAATTACTTCCCCAGTAATATTATTGAGTTTGCCAACCATAATAATTCTAACAACTTTTATTTCTGTTTCCTTTGCATAGATATATGCTAATAAAGGTTCTCCTCCAAATGGAATCATCTTAGCTTCCTTCATAATATCCATTATGTAATTATCAATTAACTTTTCAAGTAAACTAGCAGAACCATTTTTTATATATGAATCTACACCACTTTTTAATACTTCTGAATAATTAGTGAAGCTTAATTTATTTGGAATATTTTCTGTTGCATCTGTAAGTAATGTTACAAGAGTATCTTTATCAATAAAGCCTCCCTCAATTACTACTGAAAGTAAGAAATCTCTACCTTTCTTTTGCTTTTTAACTCTTAATAAAGTTTTAACATTATTTAAGTCTATTGTAGCTTTAACATATTTTTCTGCAAAAGTATCATTAAGACTTTTACAAATTGACATCATATCTTCAAACATATATTTATCTAATATAATATCAATTCTTTGAGGATCTTGTTTTGAATTAAAATCATCTATTGTTTCTTCTACTGCATTTCTCATTACTTTAGAAAGGTCTGATAAATTTCCGCTTTCAATTGATAATTTTAACTTAAAAGGATCTATTCTTCCTACTGAAATAAACATATCTGATAAGTCTTTCTTTAAGAACATTCCCTTTATTATAACTTTTAAATTATGATAGTCATATCTAATACCCATTAAATCAATAAGTTCTTTAGATGGAGACATATCATACATTTCATGATATATTCTCTTAAGCTCAGCACTTAAAATTTCTTCATAATCCTCTGGTCTTTTTATATTTGACATTACATTAGCATACTCTGTTTCTTGAAGCACCTTTAATGCATCTTCAGCAGAATTTGAATCTATCATTCTGTCTAATTTAGTCTTATCAAGGAGTCTTGTTTCTAATACTCTAAGTCTTGGTATAACTTGAGTAAATTGCATTTTATCCATTAATAAACCTCCTTAATTAAATAGTGCCTTTGCCACTTCTAGTTCCATTTCTTCTTTCATAGATTCTACTAAAGCTTCAAAAGTATTATTTATTTCTATTCCATCTTTTTCTAAAATAAATCCACCTTTAAAGTTTCCTACAGTTGAACTTAATTTTATATTTCCTTTTTTACCCTTTGCAGATACTTCATCATTAATTGATTTTACAAAAGCTTCATCAACTAATTTTTGTCCTTCTGCATTTAAAATTAAATTTTCATCACCAGTTACTGTTAAAGAAGTAACTCCATCTTTTATAAATTTTAAATATTCATCTTTTCCTAGCTTGCAAAGTTCTTCAACAGCCTTTTCAAAGACTTCTTTGATTACTGTTTGCTTAGCTTGAAGTTTTTCATTTCTTGCTTTAAGCTCTGCACTAGAAATAACTCTTTCTTTTCTAGTTTCAGCTTCACTTTTAGCTTTTTCTAGCATTGTAGCTTCTAAAGTTTTTGCTTCATCTTTTTTCTTATTAAGGATTTTAGCTTTTTCTTCTTCTGCTACTGCTAATATATTGTCTCTTTTAACTTCTGCATCCTTTAAGATTTTTGAAGTCAAGTTACCTATATTTGACATAGCTCCACATCCTTAATCTTAAAATGATTGAATTACTAATAATAATGATATAACGAATCCTAATAATGCATAAGTTTCAACCATTGCTGTTAAAACTATACCCTTAGTGTTGTGTTCTGGCTTCTTAGCTAATATTTGAACTGAAGCTGCTGCTGCTTTACCTTGAGCTATACCTGAGAATAAACCTGCAATTGCAACTGGTAAACATGCTAAGAATAAGTATAAACCTTGTGCTAAAGTAGTATCAGTTGATAAAGAGAACATAACCATAAGACCTACAACGAATCCATATAAACCTTGTGTACCTGGTAATAGTTCAAGAATTAATGCCTTACCAAACTTTTCTGGTTGTTCTGTTAAAAGTCCTGAAACAGCTTCACCTGCAAGTCCAACACCCTTTGCTGAACCTATACCTGCTAAACCAACAGCTAATGCAACACCTAGTGCACCAAAAATAAACCCTCCGAAATTTTCTGCTAAATATTGAACCCAAGTCATTTCCATTATAAAAATCCTCCTAAAAATTTATTGTTTTTTATTTTTTTAAATTTATAAACTTTTCTTCTGCTTTAAATGGAGCAAATGCTCTTCCTCCACCTTCATAGAACTTACCAAAATATTCAACATATTGTAATCTACATGTATGAACGTAAGCTCCTAATAGTGATAAAGCTAAATTAAATATATGTCCAAATACAAATAATAATGGTCCAAATAGTATTAAGGCAACTATATTGCTACTAAATAATCCTATTATCATATTAAATGCTCCTGCAAGAGAACCACCTGCTAAACCTAATGCCATTAATCTTGTATAAGAAACTAAATCTCCTACATAACTTGTAATACCATATAATGCATATGCACCTTGACCTAATTCTGCTGCTTTGCTTCCTGCACCTCTACCATTTGTTAATACAATAACCACCATTCCAAATATCATTAAAACAATAGCTATATTCTTAACTATAGAAGGTACTCCACCTGCAAATGCTCCAACAAGAACTACTCCTAATGAGACAAGTGTAATTACCCATGAACCAACATCATAAAATGCATCTAATGGCTTTCCAGCTTTTATTAGCATATATGCTTTTATTCCAAGACCACAGAATATTTGAATTGCTCCAAATACTATTGAAAGTATTAGTATTGTTGTAATATCTTTATTAGTATCTATAAGTTTTGGTAAGTTTGGTATTAAATCTCCAAAGAAAGCGCCATATATAGCTCCAAAACCTATTGTTGGGAAACCTAAATAGAAGAAGAATTTAATAAATTTTCTTGTTCCTTCATCAAATTTAAATTTCTTAAGTGCATATCCTGTTGCTAGTATCATTAATAGTCCATATCCCATATCTGCTACCATCATTCCAAAGAATATTAGATAAAATGGTGTAAGAAGTGGTGTTGGGTCTATTTCATCATATCTTGGAGTACTATACATTTCTGTAATACTTTCGAAACAACTATTTAACTCATTATTTTTAAGCTTTGTAGGTACTTTATCATATTCATCTTCTTTTACATCTTCAAATGTAAGATAACTTTCATTACCTAAAACCTTATTTACAATATTAACAAGTTTTTCTTCATCTTCTTCTGCAAGCCATCCTTGAATGACCATAACATTTTCTGTTTTTAAGAAATTATTTGTTGCTTCTTTTCTAACAGTCATATTTTCATAGTATTCATTAACTAATTCTAAAGTTTTATACTCCTCATCAAAAGCAGCTAATTCTTCTTTAATAAAGAATTTTTCTGAATCAATTTTGGCTATTCTATCCATTGAATCATGAATAGTTTTTAAAGGAGCAATTTTTTCTTCTGATTTAAATTGACTAAATCCAAGAGCTCTTAATTTTTCAGTAACCTCTTCTTTTTGTTCTGTATTACACATTACAAAAAAGAATGTTTCATCATTGTTACTTGATATAACTTCAAAATAACAATCTGAAAGTTCAGAATTTAAGTTTTCTTCATTTTGTTTAGGAATACTACCTAAAAATGTTGGTATTTTTAGAGATTCTAAATCTTCAAATGAAGCATCAAAGCTTTCCCATGGTGAAAGAGAATCAATGGTAGCTTGTAGCTTAGTTTTTTCATTATCTAACTTATTAAACTCAGCTTCTTTTTCTTTAACCTTATCAAAAATAGCTTCCCAGTTACTGTTTAGTACTTTTTCTTCTAATTCCTTTAAAGTTAATTCTACCTTTCCTTCTTTTAAAGCCTTTAATCCTGATTTTTGAGGAACATATTCTTTTAAGAAATTAAGTGCAAATTTAGCTTTAGACAATTTTTCTTCACACTCTGCATATTCTGAATCAAGCCCATCTTTGCTTAAGCCTTTAAAATCTTCATTATTTTCTAAGAAGTCATTATCTTGAAGATTAATAAATTCTACTTCAGCAAAAGATTGTAACTTTTCTAAAAGCTTAGCTCTTTGTGATTCAAAAGCAAGCAAAGTGAATTTTTTCATCTTAACTATTGCCATTTACTTTCACAATCCTCTCAATTACTAATTTAACAGCACTCATCTTCTTTTCAGTAGATATGTTGTAAATATCTTGTGAGTCTTTCTCACCTTGTTTTAGAATTGGCTCAGCTTTGCTTTGCCCTTCTGCTATAGCCTTTTCAATAATGCTGTTACACTTTTCTTTAGCAGCTACTATAGCCTTTTCATACTGACTTTCAGCATCTTCATTGGCTTGTTGAAGTATTTGTTTTGCTTTAGCTGTAGCATCTTTAATTATATTATCTGCTTCAGCTTCTACATTTTTGATTTGTGTTATTGCTTCTAATGCCAAGATATCACCACCTTTTTCTCTGTTTACACATTGTATGATAAACATATATGAATTAATACTTTATATAGTATTAATTACTTCATATTATTCTATTATACACTTTTCACTGTATTTTTCAATATTTTTATACTTTAAATGAGTTCAAATTTGTTTTTTTTATTTTTTAGGGCTATTTTTTTATATATTTAACTTATTGTACAGTTTTAGTGTAATTTTATTTTTTCCCCTTCATTTCCTATTAAATAATAAACATCTTTCCTTTCTATTTCCTTTTCATTTATGAATTTATCAATATCTATTGAAAAATATTCAACTGAAAATCTTCTAAAGGAGTATTCATCTCTATATTTATCTTTTATTTCTTCTTCTATATTTTTATCTATATTACTTCTTAAAAACTCAGGAATTCCTCTTTTCTTATTAAAAGATAAATAATCATAACGTATAATATCAACTAAATAATCTTCTTTCCCTTTTAATATTTCCATATTAAAGTCCAAAAATACCTTATAATATTCTGTATTTCCTATATTTTTATTGAAGTATCCTTTATTTTCAAAATAATTTCCTAATTCATAGAAAAATTCATATGGTGTTTCAAACTTTTTATAGAAAAATTCTAATGTTGTATTAAATTTTTGACTATTATAATATTTATCAACTACAGCTTCTACCCTTTTTAGTATTTGAATTTCATCATAGGATATTTTATCTGTACTTAAGATTTCATATGGTGGATATGGTGAATACTTCATATTATAAAGACTAGAATCTCTTCTCATATCTGAACCTTTTAAAAGCTTTAAAAAACCTAATTGAATTTCTTCTGGTTTTATACTATGTACATCATTAAAAGATTTTACAAAGGAGTTATAATCTTCTCCTGGAAGTCCTGCTATTAAATCTAAGTGTTGATTTATATTATTTATAGATAAAAGCTCTACAACCTTCTCTTTTATATCACTAAAATTAACAAATCTATTTATATTTTTAAGAACATCATCATTAGTTGTTTGAACACCAACTTCAAATTGAAATCTTCCCTTTGGTGCTTTTCTTAAAAGGTCTATTTCTTCATTTTTTAAAATATCTGCTGATATTTCAAAATGAAATTTTGTATTTGTATCTGCTTTAATTAAAAAATCCCAAACAGCCATTGAATATTTATGATTACAATTAAAGGTTCTGTCTACAAACTTAACAAGCCTAACTCCCTTTTTAATAAAAAAGTCTAACTCTTCTAATGTTCTTTCTATACTATGAAATCTTACTCCATGAGTAGTTGAAGATAAGCAATATTTGCAATTAAAAGGGCATCCATTTGGCACAAAAATAATATAGGAGTTTAAGGGCTAGGTGCTACACCTAGTCCTTCTTTTCAACCTCTGCATACACTCTCTTGTACAGGCTATTTCTATTTGCATAGGGTTTGCTCCTATACAGTATCTCAAAGTCTTTTTCCAAAACCTTCAAGGCTTCTTCAAGTTCTTCAAGTCCTTTTCTGTTGTCTGCATATTCTAGCCTAATTTTCAGCACGGTATCACCTCTTTTTTAATCCGAATATAATGTTGTTTTCAGATTTGTGCATGGTAAAAACTAAATAAGTGTCTAAACAAATATTTGCTATATAAATATTGCTCCTATAAAGGTGCAAAAAGTTTTGTTCATCTTTCACACATTTGTCACATCTAACAATTATGTCATCAAGGTAAAATTCATAAATCATAAAATCATCTCCTTTTCTAATCCCACCCCAAGAGTTTTCTTTCCAGGCTATCATAGTCCTCCTGGGAGTAGTTTCTACCCTCAAAATTGTTGAAGCTACTATATCCCCTCGGAGTGGTAGAGTTGTAGTGTGGATTTGTAGAGGTGTCCTTTGCTCCTAGAACAACATTGTCCTTCAATAGCCTATACACATATGCAAATAGATTTTTAGCCTTGTCTTTGGCATACTTCACCATTTGCATTAGTTTTTCTTTTGTTTTTGCAAGTTTCATAAGAGTTCTCTCTTGACTTGCAGAAAGCCCCTCTACTGTAGAAACTTCCT
>OBHU01000023.1_pt1 | contig 137823 bp, 106 predicted proteins | sample 1519071 | NCBI WGS metagenome assembly OBHU01 (sample SAMEA2452135, study PRJEB22498) | human gut metagenome
AGGGCTCGAACCTCCAACCTATCGGTTAACAGCCGAGTGCTCCACCATTGAGCTATCGCGGAATAATGTTTTTAGCTTATCACTTAAAAGATTTTATTGGCTCCGCGGAGAGGGCTCGAACCTCCAACCTATCGGTTAACAGCCGAGTGCTCCACCATTGAGCTACCGCGGAATACTTTATAATTTCTTTAAAAGCAATTAATGCTAAGCACAATGACTATTATATCAGCTTATAAAAAAATTGCAATACCTTTTGTGGAAAAAATATTGTATTTTTTTCAAAATTCAAATTTAACTTATATTGTTAAGTTTTATGTATAATAAAATGAAGTTAATCTTATTATTTTATTAATAAAATTAACTTCAAGATATTTATAAATTAATTATTTGATTGTGGTTTCATTGTTGGGAATAAAATAACGTCTCTTATAGATGCTGAATCTGTTAAGAACATTATAAGTCTATCTATTCCTATTCCAAGTCCACCTGTTGGAGGCATACCTGTTTCTAATGCACCCATAAATTCTTCATCTATTACATAAGCTTCATCATCACCAAGGTCTCTTGACTTAGCTTGTTGTTCAAATCTTTCTCTTTGAACTATTGGGTCGTTTAATTCTGAATATGCATTACATAATTCTCTTCCATAAACAAATCCTTCAAATCTTTCAGTGAACATTTCATTTCCTCTCTTCTTCTTAGTAAGAGGTGAATTTTCAACTGGATAATCTATTATGAAAGTTGGTTGAATCATTTTTTCTTCACAGAATTCTTCAAACATTGCATTTAATACTTCTCCCTTTGTTACAGTATTTAATGGCTTAGGGAATTCTAAATGCTTTTCTTTAGCTATAGCTTGTGCTTCTTCATCTGATTTTACTTCATTAAAATCAATTCCACCATGTTCTTTAACAGCATCAACCATTGTTATTCTTCTCCAAGGAGGTCTAAATTCTATTTCTGTTCCTTGGTAATTTATTTTAGTTGTTCCATTTACCTTTTCACAAACATAAGCTACCATGTTTTCTGTAATTTCCATCATATCATTGTAATCTGCATAAGCTTGATATAATTCGATAGCTGTAAATTCTGGATTATGTCTTACATCCATACCTTCATTTCTGAAGTTTCTACCCATTTCATATACTTTTTCAAATCCACCAACTATAAGTCTCTTTAGATATAATTCTGTTGCAATTCTTAAATACATATCTATATTTAATGAATTGTGGTGTGTTATAAATGGTCTTGCAGCAGCTCCACCAGCTATTGCACCAAGAATTGGAGTTTCAACTTCTAAGAATCCTCTATTATCTAAGAATTCTCTTATACCCTTTATTATTTGACTTCTCTTTATGAAAGTGCTCTTAACTTCTGGATTTGTTATTATATCTACTTCTCTTTGTCTGTATCTTAAATCTGGGTCCTTTAATCCATGCCACTTTTCTGGTAATGGTCTTAAAGATTTACAAACTAATTGGAAGTCTTTAACTTTTATAGTTATTTCTTCAGTTCTAGTTTTGAAAACTTCTCCTGTAGCTGCAACTATATCACCAATATCAAAGCCTTTATATTCTTTTAGCTTTTCTTCTCCAACTTCATCAATCTTTATGAATAATTGTATTCTTCCATCCATATCTTGAATATCTGAGAATACAACTTTTCCTTGCCCTCTTTTAGACATTATTCTTCCAGCTACAGTTACTATTTTTCCTTCTAATTCTTCATAAGCATTTTTTACTTGTGAAGATGTATGTGTTCTATCTATAGTATACACATCAAAAGGATCTTTTCCTGCTGCTTGTAATTCAGCTAGCTTTTCCCTTCTTAATCTCTCTTGTTCACTAAACTGAGACTCTAGTTCTTCCATGTTCATTTCCTCAGTTGACATTAATATCCCTCCATTTATGCTCTCTTAATTTCTAATATTTCAAATTTATTTGTTTCTCCATCAGGTAGTGCTATTTCTACTACTTCGCCAAGTTTTCTTCCTACAAGGCCTCTTCCTACTGGAGATTCATTTGATATTTTAAAGTTCATTGGATCTGCTTCTGCTGAACCAACTATTGTATATTCAACTTCTTCATCAAACTCATAATCTTTAACTTTAACAGTTGACCCTACTGATACAGTATCTTTTGGAATTTCTGCTTCATCTACAACTTCTGCGTTTTTAAGCATATTTTCTATTTGAAGAATTCTTCCTTCTGTAAAAGCCTGATCATTTTTAGCTTCATCATATTCAGAGTTTTCACTTAAATCTCCATATCCTAAAGCTACTTTTATCTTTTCAGTAATTTCTTTTCTTTTTACTGTTTTTAAATATTCTAATTCTTCTTCTAATTTTTTAACACCTTCATAGGTCATAACATATTTTTTTGTTTCACTCATAATAGTAAACCCCTTCAAAAATTAATTTAATTTTATTTATAAATTTTTTATTTCCTAAAATCATTTTTATAATTATAAATCAGAGGTTATGATATGTCAATAATTGAAAATTTGTTTTATAAACACACTACTTAAGCTCTTCTTTATATGTCTCAAGCAATTTAATAACCTCATTACTGTCATTTAGTGAATTCATTACATTTTTTATATCTGTACATCTTGGAAGACCTTTAATATACCATGAAGCATGTTTTCTCATTTCTCTTACAGCCTTATATTCACCATCATATTTTATTGATAACTTATAATGTCTAATACACATATTAATTTTTTCTTCTGCTGTAATTTCCATAGGTTCTTTTCCATTAAGTACTCTTTGTATATTTCTAAATATCCATGGGTTTCCCATACTTCCTCTAGCTACCATTATGCCATCACAGTTTGATATTTCTTTTAATTTTAATGCATCTTCAGGAGAAAAGACATCTCCATTTCCTATAACAGGTATTGAAACTGCTTCTTTTACCTTTTTTATTATATCCCAATCTGCCTTTCCTTCATACATTTGTTTTCTAGTTCTTCCATGTACAGCTATTGCATCTGCTCCTGCCTCTTCCATTCTTTTAGCAAATTCTACTGCATTTATATTATTTTCATCAAATCCCTTTCTAAACTTAACAGTAACAGGCTTTATAGAAACCTTTTTTAGTTCCCTTACTATTTCTGCCGCAAGTCCAGGCTCTTTCATTAAGGCTGACCCTTCACCATTATTAACAATTTTCTTAACTGGACATCCCATATTTATATCTATTATGCAAATATCTTTTCTATCATTAAAATATTTTTCACAAACTTCTGCCATAACCTTAGGTTCTCTTCCAAAAATTTGTGCTGCTACAGGTCTTTCCTCATCTGCTATTCTCAAAAGGCTTTGAGTATTTCCACTTCCATAGTATAAAGCTTTTGAACTTACCATTTCAGTATAAACTAATCCACATCCCATCTCTTTACAAAGACCTCTAAATGATATATCAGTAACTCCAGCCATAGGTGCTAAAAACACTTCATTTTCAAATACCAGATTTCCTATTTTCATTGAAATTACTCCTTGTTTTTCTTATACAATATTTTTAATCCTTCTAATGTTAAGTCTGGAGCTAGTTCATCAATAACTTTAGTATTTTTAGCTATTAACTTACCTAATCCTCCAGTTGCTATTACAAAAGGCTCTTCACATTTATTATTTCTAGTCATTTCAGCTTTCATCTTTTTAACTATGTATTCTACTTGACCAACATATCCATAAATAAGTCCAGCCTGTATACTTGTAATTGTATTTTTACATATAATATTATCAGGCATCTCTAATTCTACTCTTGGAAGTTTTGCTGTTCTTTCAAATAATGCATCAGATGAAATTTTAACTCCTGGAATTATGCAACCACCTAAATAATCTCCAGAAGCAGTTATAGCGCAAAATGTTGTAGCAGTTCCAAAATCTATTATTATCATAGCCCTTTTATATATTTCATATGCAGCTACAGCATTAACTATTCTATCTGCTCCAACCTCTTTAGGATTATCATACTTAATATTTATACCTGTTTTTATTCCTGGACCAACAACTACAGGTTCTATTCCAAAACATTTTCTAACCATATTTTCTAATGAATGCATTATATTAGGAACTACAGAAGATATTATTACTCCTTTAACACCTTTAGGGTCTAAATCATTTTGTTCAAAAAGTTGCATAACTTGAATTGCATATTCATCTGATGTTTTTTTAGCATCTGTTGAAATACGCCAACTTGCTATATAACTATCATCCTTTTGAACTCCTAATACAATATTAGTGTTTCCTACATCCACAAGTAAAATCATAAGAGCACCCCTTCAATACATACTAAAAGCAGCCTTACAGCTGCCTTTTTAGTATAACTTATTTTTAACAACTTTATTTTAGCAATTTAATATTATTTGTCAAGAATTTTAAGTTCTAAATTAGAATAACCCTACAATTTCTCCACTTTCTAAAATATCCATCTTATTTGCTGCTGGTACCTTTGGAAGTCCTGGCATAGTCATAACATTACCTGTTAATACAACTACAAAACCTGCTCCATTAGATACTCTAACTTCTTTAACTGTTATATTAAATCCTTCTGGTCTTCCAAGTAATGATGGATTATCTGATAATGAATATTGAGTTTTTGCCATACATATTGGTAACTTATCTAATCCAAACTTTTCAAGTTCTCTTATTTGCTTCATTGCAGCTGGAGTATATGTAACACCCTTTGCACCATATATTTCTTGTGCAATCTTTAATACTTTATTTTCTATTGTATCTTCTGCTGAATATATTGGAGCAAAATTAGATTCTTCATTATCCATAACATCTTCTACTATATCAGCTAATTCAAGGCCACCTTCGCCACCTTTAGCCCATACATCAGAAAGTGCAACTTTAACTCCTATCTTATTACAGAATTCTTTTATGTACTTAACTTCTTCTTCACTATCTGATACAAATTTATTTATTGCAACAACTACTGGAACATTAAATTTCTTTATATTTTCAACTTGCTTTTCTAAGTTTACTATACCCTTTGCAAGTGCTTCAACATTTGGAGTGTTTAAATCTTCTTTACTAACTCCACCATGATGCTTTAATGCTCTTATTGTAGCAACAACAACTACACAATTTGGCTTTAATCCACCATATCTACATTTTATATCTAAGAACTTTTCTGCACCTAAGTCTGCTCCAAATCCTGCTTCAGTTATAGCTATATCCCCAAGTTTTAATGCCATTTTTGTTGCTAATATTGAGTTACATCCATGAGCAATATTTGCAAAAGGTCCTCCATGAATTATAGCTGGAGTATTTTCTAAAGTTTGAACTAAGTTAGGTTTTACAGCATCTTTCATTAATAACCCCATAGCTCCTTCAACTTCTAGTTGTTTAGCATATACAGGATTTCCATCTAAATCATAAGCTACTACTATTTCACCCATTCTCTTCTTTAAGTCATCAAGACTTGTAGCTAAACATAATATAGCCATTATTTCAGATGCTACAGTTATCATGAATCCATCTTCTCTAACAAATCCATTAGCTTTTCCACCCATACCAACTACTATATTTCTTAAAGCTCTATCATTCATATCCATTACTCTTTTAAAAGTAATTCTTCTTGAATCAATTCTTAAAGCATTTCCTTGATGTATATGGTTATCTATAGCTGCACATAAAAGGTTATTTGCAGAAGTTATAGCATGCATATCTCCAGTAAAATGCAAGTTTATATCATCCATTGGAACAACTTGTGCATATCCGCCACCTGCTGCTCCTCCCTTAACCCCAAATACAGGTCCTAAAGAAGGTTCTCTTAATGCTATTACTGCATTTTTCCCCTTTTTACAGAAAGCTTGTCCTAATCCAACTGTAACTGTTGATTTTCCTTCTCCAGCTGGTGTAGGATTTATTGCTGTAACCAATATTAACTTTCCATCTTTTTTATCTTTGTTCTTTTTTAGAACATCTAATGATATTTTACATTTATATTTACCATATAATTCTATATCATCTTCTGTTAAATTGATTTTTTCAGCTATTTTAACAATTGGTTCCATTTTAGCTTCTTGTGCTATTTGAATATCACTTTTCATATTAATAAACACTCCTTTAGTTTTTTAGTGTTGAAAATAAATACTTTATTGATTATATCATTTTTAATAGTTATTTAAAATAAAAAATCGAATATTTATTAATTTAAAATTAATAAAGTTCGTAAAAATAAAAAAATAAAGGAACCAATTAAAGTTCCTTTATCATATCATTTTATGCATTTTCAAATATCTCAGCAAATTCAGCCCCTTCAAGCTTTTCTTTTTCAAGTAATGCTTTTGCAACTGCATGAAGTTTATTTATATTATCTTTTAATAATTGTTCGGCATTTTTATATGCATTATCTATAAGAGCTTTAATTTCGCTATCTAATAATGCTCCTATTTCTTCACTAAAGTTTCTTCCATTTCCTAAATCTCTTCCTAGAAAAACTTCATTATGGTCATTTCCATATGAAATAGCTCCAACTTTTTCACTCATTCCATATTCCATAACCATAGCTCTAGCTATTGCACTTGCTCTGTCTATATCGTTTTTAGCACCAGTGCTTATGTCTCCTATTATTAATTGTTCTGCTACTCTTCCTCCAAGAAGTCCAACCATTTCATCTTTTAATTTAGATTTAGATGTATACGCTGTATCTTCTTCTGGAAGATGCATAGTATATCCTCCTGCTCTCCCTCTTGGAATGATTGATATTTCATGTACTGGATCTGAATTTGGAAGTAACTTCATTACTACTGCATGACCTGCTTCATGATAAGCTGTAAGTCTTCTATCATGTTCGCTTATAACTCTACTCTTCTTTTCTGGTCCTGCAATTACTCTTGTTATTGCTTCTTCCATTTCTCCCATAGATATAAGTTTCTTTTCTCTTCTAACTGCTAATAAAGCAGCTTCATTTGCTAAGTTTTCAAGGTCTGCTCCACAAAAACCTGGTGTTCTTTTTGCTAAAACTTTTAAATCCACATCTGGAGCTAAAGGTTTCTTTCTTGTATGAACCTTTAGTATTTCCTCTCTACCTTTTACATCAGGAGCTCCTACTGTAATTTGTCTATCAAATCTTCCTGGTCTTAATAAAGCTGGATCTAATATGTCGGGTCTGTTTGTTGCAGCTATCATTATTATTCCTTCATTTACTCCAAAACCATCCATTTCAACTAATAGTTGATTTAATGTTTGTTCTCTTTCATCATGACCACCACCAAGACCAGCTCCTCTTTGTCTTCCTACTGCATCAATTTCATCTATAAACACAATACAAGGTGCATTTCTTTTAGCTTCTTCAAATAAATCTCTTACTCTTGATGCACCAACACCAACAAACATTTCTACAAAGTCTGATCCAGATATGCTAAAAAACGGTACTCCAGCTTCTCCTGAAATTGCTTTTGCTAGTAATGTTTTTCCTGTACCAGGAGGGCCAACTAAAAGAACTCCTTTGGGTATTCTTGCACCCATTTCTATATATTTAGAAGGTTGCTTTAAAAAATCTACTATTTCTTCTAATTCTGCCTTTTCTTCATCAGCGCCAGCTACATCCTTAAATGTAACCTTTTGAGAATTTGGAAGTGCTCTTTTAGCTCTACTTTTACCAAAGTTCATAACATTTCTTCCACTTCCGCTGTTTTGAGATTGTTGAGTAATCATAAACATAAATACTAATAAGATAACAATAAGAATTATCATAGGAATAACACTTAACCAAACTCCACTATTTGATGGTGCTTTAAAAGTTATTACAACACTATCATTTGGATGTTCCTCCATTAAAGATACCATCATTTCACTTGAAGAATAGGTTGAAAAAGCCTTTCCATCCTTAGTTTTTCCTTCTATTAACATCTTATCTTCTTGTATGATTATACTTTCTATTTTGTCACTTTCCCAATTTTGTTTAAATGTACTGTATGGTATGTCGTTTGTACTGCTTCTCCCAGGCTTTGCAAAAGCAGATACACAAATTATTAATAATAAAGCTACCAACCACACAGCTGAGCCTGAATTTCTTTTCATTCAATGCCCCCCTCTCTATAATTATTATAAAATTTTACCATAAGAATTTTATCAATACAATAAAGTTACATCTTATTTTTCATACACTTCTGGTTTTAATGTTCCTATAAATGGTAGGTTTCTATAGTTTTCTGCATAATCAATTCCATATCCAACTATAAATTCATCTGGAACTTCAAAGCCAATATAATCAACTTTAAGGTCTACTTTTCTTCTAGCAGGTTTGTTTAATAATGTTGCTATTGCAACACTTTTAGCTCCTCTTTCTCTAAAATATTTTGAAAGATAATCTAATGTTACTCCGCTATCTATAATATCTTCTACAATTAATAAATTCTTTCCTTCTATACTGCTATCTAAATCTTTTAATATTCTAACCACTCCTGATGATTCTGTTGAATTTCCATAACTTGAAACAGCCATAAAATCCACTTCACACTTTATAGATATATTTTTCATAAGGTCTGAAATAAACACTACAGAACCTTTTAATACACCAACTAATAAAAGTGGTTTTCCTGCATAATCTTTGCTTACTTTCTCTCCAATTTCTTTTACCTTATTTAAAATTTCTTCTTCACTAATAAGTACTTCTTTTATATCGTTTTTCATTTTTTATAATTCCTTTCTTTTTACACTAATTCTTAATATCTTTTTTGTTTCCTTTGTGATTTTAAATTTATCAGACATTTTTACTCCAATTATCCAGGAAATATCATCATCAAATTGAATTAATGGGATTTTGTTTCTTTTTTCTTGAGGTATTTTCATATCTATAAATATATCTTTAAGCTTTTTACTTCCTTTCATTCCTAAAGGAGTTATTCTGTCACCATCTTTTCTAAACCTTATAGTAACACTATTTATCTTATCATAATCAAAACTTTTTATTAATTCATTATTTTCTTGTTTAATATCTTTATTATTATTTACATGAAAATTTATAATATATTCATCAAATATAACTTCATTATGTAATATATCCTTTTTATCTAAAATTAATTCATTTGATACTCTATTTTCTACAACCTCCCTTTTCTTTATAATTATATCTCCATAAACATTTTCTGCATATATCCCTTTAGGCAAATCTACTTTTTTATTTGTTCCTAAATTTCTCAATTCTATTATATCTTCAATATTCTTCATTTCCATATCATAATTGCTTTTATTTATTGTAAATAATGCTTTTCTTATAACCCTTGTAACTATTGAATTATGTTTTTCAAATAATATTTTATTTATAACTATACTATTATCTTTTTCTGTGCAATTATTTTTATATACTTTATTAACCTCTTCTTCAATAAAATTATTGTCTTCTTGAAGAAGTAATGCCATTCTATTTATGGTTTCTACTACATTTGGGTTAAAATTATTTTTCATATATGGAAGTATATCTAATCTTACTTTATTTCTACTATATATCCTCTCTAAATTAGTTGCATCTATATGTGGAGTAAGATTATTTTCCTTACAATATTGTTCTACTTCTTCTCTCTTCATAAACAATATTGGTCTTATATATTTTCCTTCTCTTTCTACAGGAATTCCACCTAAACCTTCTAGCCCTGTACCCCTCATTATTCTCATTAAAATAGTTTCTGCTTGGTCGTTTGCATTATGTGCTGTTGCAATTTTATTAAAATTAATTTTATTTATTATTTCATTAAAAAAATTATATCTTGCTTCTCTTCCTGCAAGTTCTGATGATTTTCCTGTTTCTAAAGCATACTTGTTTATATCTATTCTTCTAGAAAAAAATCTTACACCTAATTCCTCACATAACCTTTTTGAATATTCTTCATCTTTATTTGCCTCTTCCCCTCTTAACATATGATTTATATGAGCTGCAGCAACTTCTATTTTTTCTTCTTCTCTAATGCTGCATAAAAGGCTTAACATACAAACAGAATCTGGTCCTCCAGATAGTCCAACTAAAATTTTATCACCACTTTTTACTATATTCTTTTCTTTTATAAATTTTAAAAATCTTTTTTTAATATCGTAATTCATAATATATTCCTCAATTCATATTATTCCATTACTATTTTAACCTTATATTATTAAAATTAAAATAGCCGACTGTATATTAGCCGACTATTTTTTTCTATTTTTAATATACTGGATAAACTCTAGAGACAACTACTGTCATATCATCTCTAACAATTCCTCCACTTAATTCCTTTGCCTTATCTAAAATATCACCTGCCAATGTTTTAGGGTCTTTAGATGCATTTTGTAAAAAATCTTCTAACCAATTAAAATCTCCCACCATGCTCTTATCCACATCAATTACTCCATCACTTACCATAACAATTAAATCTCCACCTTTTACATTAAATTTTATTTCATCAAGTTCTATTTTATCTACTATTCCAAGTGGTGGGAGTTTTGATTCAATAACTGTCACCTTCTTTCCTCTCTTTATAAAACTTGCAACACCTCCTATTTTTAGAAAAGAAGCCTCTCCTGAATACATATCAATTTTATTAAAATCTAAAGTAGAATATTTCTCCTCCTCCTCAAACCTCATAGCCATTATAGAATTTACCATATCAACAGTAACTTCTTTTCCAAAACCTTCTTCAATAAATTTTTCTATTAATTCTATAGTTGCTTTACTTTCCCTTCCAGCCTCTGCTCCAGAGCCAATACCATCACTTATTATTGTCATATAAGAACCATCTTTAGTTTTTCCAAAGCTATAGGTATCACCAATATATTTTTCTCCCCTTTTAGGTGCTATAGCTCCATATGAAACAATATTATATTTAGGAGTCTCCTCAAAAACTATACTACAATCTTTACTTACAGGGTCTATATTGCATCCCTCATCTCCTATATACATAGGAGTGTTGGTTATACTGTTTATGATAGGAATAATTTCTTTATAGCACTTTCTTGCTCCCCCACAATTTTTAAGGGTAATTTTTACTTTTACTCTGCCATTAATATCCCTATATGAAAATACATTTTTATATGATATAGCACTTTTATTTAATCCCTTTCTTATAGCCTTTTCTAACTCAGGACATAATGATACTTCCTGAGTAAAACCATTTAGCATTTCATCTAAGGTTTCTGCTATTCCAGAAATATGATTTGCTACTATATCACGCCCTTCTTCAAGTCTTTCTTTTATTGCCTGATTATTTCTATATTGTTTTATAACTTTATCTGTATTTTTTATTAAATCTAATTTATTTAAGCAAGTCTTTTCTAATTCAGCTGGGAAAATTAATCTTCCTCTTTCACTGCCCTTTATAATATTTTGAAAAGCATTATAAGTTATATTAAAATCTCTATTCCAACAATTATTACACTTATTACATCCAGAACAAACTCTATCTGCTAAATTTTCTATTAATGCTGTACTAGCATTTTTAAATCTAAGATTTTCATTGTCACTTAAATTTTTTAATACATTTGATACAGTTGCTAAAGCTTCTCCTAATTCTTGAACCTTATTTGTAAATTCTTTTTTTATTTCTAAAAGCTCTACTTCATTTATTTTGTTTCTTTTTTTATCTGTATCTATTTCAATTTCTAATTTTGATAATATACTTTTAGGTATTAAAAAAAATAATATACCAGCTATACCTATAGGAATTATATTAACAGGCTCTAAGCCCGCTGAACTCAGAGCTAAAGCTACATACATTATTATATAAGCTAAAAATCCAAATATTTTTCCTGTATCTTTAAATATTCCAGAAATAAGACCTGCAAGGCCATAAAAAGCAATGCTTTCCATCATATTGCCAGAACTAATACCAATTACTATCCCCATAGATACTCCAATAGCTGCACCATAAGCTCCACCACCTATAAATGCTATAACTAATATAACTGCATAAGCAAATATAGCTCTTATAGATACTCCAAAAAGACTTATACCTCCAATTCCAGCTACAGCTAAGGATATTAATATTCCTATACTAATTATTTCTTCTGTAGAAAAAAAGTAATTACTATCTATTTCCTTTAAACAATTTATTCCATACTTAATTACATAATAAATAGGAATAGTAATAATTATGTTAACTAAAGACACCAATATATTAATATTTAAATCATAACTTTTTACTAAAGCTCCATATATTAAATATGCTATAACTGTTATTGCAAAAAAGCTTATATCTTTTATTTTTTTATTGGATTTTTTTATTAATAAAGAATATCCACTTATTATTAATAAAATAATTATATTAATATAATTATTTTCTATTTTGTTAAGAATACTTAAATAACCTAGTAATACTCCTACACTTCCCATAATAACTCTTTTTTCATTACCCTTAGCACTAATTGCCATAATATATGCTATTCCAAATGGTGCTATTATATTAAAATTATTATTTTCTATAAGTATTAATACTCTACTAACTAATAATCCACACAAAAATACACTTAACATAATAAGAGGTTCTTCTTTTACTTTAAATTTCTTCTTTTTCTCTTGACCTACCCTTTTGTAGGATTCCATATCTATTCCATATTGCATAAGCGCCCTCCTAATTACCATATTTTGTATAGTAATTATAACACTTGCTTTTGTTAATTTATGTCATTTTAAAGTTATTATTTATTTTTTCGTAAGACAACTAATATCATATTTCTTATTTTTTTCTAAGGAACTCTTTTTTATTTCAATAGAAAGTCTTTTATTTAAATTTATTCAATACTTTTTAAGTAAAAAGTTATTATTTACTACACTTTTATGTAAAACAAAAAAGTGTAAATTATTAATTCTTATATTGATAAATTACAAATCAACATAAAATAAAAATTTACACTTATTTATTAACTTATTTCTTTTTATTTGTTTTTTTTATGTATTTTTTATTTTTTAATTTTCCCGGATTGCATCCTCTGTTTTTATATGCATTATATAATTTTTCTTTAGATTCATCTCTTATATTAGGATTATCATTTATTATATTAAAAGTTTCTATTAATCTATTCCAAATATCTTCTGACTTAAATAAAGGTCCAAAGATAAACCAAGCAGTAAAAGTTTGAACATTTCTTTCATTAACTTCTTCTCTTATCTTTTTTTGAAGTCTATTAATTTTATAATTATAAAGTAATGATATTGGCACCATTATAAATGGCAGAAAAAATATTATAATTAATGCTATTAATAATATCTTTTTTATTATTTCCATAGGTCTGTTCCTCCATTTTAATTACATAATAATTTTATTATACATTATTTATAATACTTCTCATAGAAGATAATTAGATAGGATAGTTATTTTAAGACATTATCCTTAACTTAATTAAAATTTTTTACCATTTAAGAAATAATTTAATTTGGGCAAACAAAAAAGACTTAAGAAAACTCTTAAGTCTTTGGTGCCGAAGACCGGAATCGAACCGGTACGGTGTTTAACCACCGCAGGATTTTAAGTCCTGTGCGTCTGCCAGTTCCGCCACTTCGGCATGCACTACTTTCTTATTGTCACGACTTGCGACAACAAAATTAATTATAATGTATGATTTAAATACTGTCAATATATTTTTTATATTTTTTTATTTTTTATCTAAAAATTTTTTTAATTATTCTATTTTATTTATATTTAATAATAAAAGTAAAATGAATAATTAAGTTGTCTATCTAACATATTTTATAATTTTCTATATAATAAAAATAAGAGTATACAATATGTATGACTCTTATTTTTTATATTATGCTCTTCCTTTTGAATTCTTTCCTTTAAATTCTTGATGTTTCTTCACATCTTGAAGTTTTTCTTCACTATCTTTTAAAAATTTAGAAATCTTGTCCTCAAAGTTTGTTGAACTTGCTTTTGTTGTTTTTTCACTATTCCAATCTAATTCAACAGGTTTAACTGACTTCTTAGGAACATTTGCTTGTTTAATTGATAAGCTTATCTTCCCGTTATCGTCAATTGAAAGCACTTTTACTTTTACTTTGTCTTGTTCTTTCAAATGTTGTCTTATATCTTTTACAAATGAATCTGCAACTTCTGAAATATGAACTAATCCTGTTTTTCCTTCTACCTCTACAAAGGCACCAAAATTTGTAATGTTTACTACTGTTCCTTCCACTATGTTTCCTGCCATTAGGGTCATGTTAAAAAAATTCCTCCTTGAATTTAAATATATGTTATTATTTTTATAACCTATTCATTATTAGAATTTGAATTGTCTTCTTCAGTTGAATTATCTTCTTCAGTTGAAGATTCTTCTGAACTTTGTTTTGAAGTTTCATCTATTAATGAAGCACCAGAAGATTCCTTTTCTACAGACTTTTCACCATCTTTTATCATATTTAGCTTTTCTCTTGCTAACTTTTCATTGTACTCATCAGTTTGTGACATATTAATTTCTTCAGTAATCTTTTCATTTGTTTCTTTTACTTTTTGAAGCTCTGCTGTTTTTTCTTGTGTTTCTTTTTTAATTCTATTCATAGCACTTTGTTGCTTAATGAATCCACAAACAAAAATCGTACACAGTACTATGATAATTAAATTTCTAAACCTAAACTTTCCTTTCATATCTAGCACCTCTATTCAAATTCTATAAATATATTGTAATCACTATATTTACTTAATTCAAGTAATTTTTCAATAGTTAATTACTTTTATTACCCATTTTTAACATAAATATTTTTATTGGGTATATTAAATGCTTAAATATGACTCTTAAACTTCTAATTACAACTTTTCCAATAAATTTTTCAACTATTATTATATGTTTGCTAATAAACTTAAAATATACACCTAATGATATAATAATAAATAAATATACATACATTCCTAAAAATGCATAACTATTATATAAAAGAAAAATAAATATAATAATTGCTGTCAAAGTCCAAAATAAAATATCTTCAATTATAAATATAATTTTAATACCATTACTTCCTCTTATTATCCTATATTCATCAAATAGTATTCCTGTAATAATCCCTGAAAGAAAGCTATAGAAAATTATATTTAATTGAACACTAATTTCTAATGGCATATTACTTAAATAACTTCTTAACTATGCTTTCTTTTGTTACTTTAATATTTTTTTCATTGTATATCATAGATGAAATTACACCAGATACAATAACTTCACCACTTTGAACATCTAATTTGCTCATTTTTAGATTACTTCCCTTTATTGTAAGGTTTCCTAATACTGTATTTAAAGAAATTTTTTCATCTTGAAAGCTAACTATTTCCTCTACTCCAGATAATAAAAGCTTTTTTCTATTTTCTAATGATAAACTACTACTCTTACACTGTTCCATAATATTCTCCTTATGAGTTATACAATAGATTATATGTAAGAAAAATTTTGTTTATTCAAAGTATCTATTCTTTGTCTTCTTCGCCTTCAAGGATTATATACATATCCTTGGCATCATCTTTTTTTACATGTTCTGATATATTAATAATCTTTGCTTTTAATTTTCTATTTGCAAAGATTATTTCTATAATATCTCCTTCTTTTATATCATTTGATGGTTTAGCAACTTTTCCATTAATAGAAACTCTTCCACTTTCACAAGCTTCCTTTGCTACAGTTCTTCTTTTTATTATTCTTGATACTTTAAGATATTTGTCTAGTCTCAATTTTTTTCTCCTTAAAAAATATATGATTTATAAAAAAACCCGAGTTATCTCGGGTTCTTTTACTATTTATTAACTTTTTCCTTTAGTTCTTTTCCTGCCTTAAAAACTGGAACTGTTGATGCTGGTATTGTTATTGGTTCTTTAGTTCTTGGATTTCTTCCTTCTCTAGCTGCTCTTTCTCTTGTTTCAAATGTTCCAAATCCAACTAGTTGAACTTTTTCACCTTTTTCTAATGCTTCTTCAACACTTTCTGTAAATGCTTTTAATGCTATTTCAGCATCCTTCTTTGTCATTTTAGCCTTTTCTGCCATGCTTGTAATTAATTCTGATTTATTCACAATTACATCCTCCTTAAAATCCAGTTATTATTTTGATATAATACTGTTTTTATGTACCATACCTACATTTTATTATTATATAACCTCTTTGTTAGATAGTCTATACATTTTTATACTTTCACTTATATTATTAGCCTCAAATCTAACAGATATGAATACATTACTCTTATTATTCTCCATAACTAAGGAAAATCCTTCTACATGAGATTATTTTTCTACTTTTTTTGTTTTTTCCCACAGTTCATCCATTTCTTTTAATGACATTTCTTTTAAATTTAATCCTAAACTTATTGCAGTATTTTCTATATAACTAAATCTTTCTATAAATTTATTTATACATTTATTTAATGCTTCTTCACTATCTACATTTAAAAATCTAGCTGTATTAACACAAGAAAAAAGTAAATCACCTAATTCTTCTGTTATTCTATCCACATTATCTGTTTTGTATACCTCTTCTAATTCATTTATTTCTTCTTTTATTTTTTCTAATGTTTTATCAACATTTTCAAAATCAAAACCTACTTTTTTAGCTTTCTTTTGAACCTTAGCTGCTCTTATTAAAGCTGGTAATGCTTTAGCTACTCCATTAAGTTCATCTGTCATTGTATTAAAATGTTTTTCTTTTTTCTTTAATTCATCCCAATTTGCTAATACTTCTTCTGTTGTATTTACATCTGCATTTCCAAATACATGAGGATGTCTATATATCATTTTATTACATATTCCTTCAATTATATCACTAAGATTATAATATCCATCTTCTTTACCTATAGCTGCATGAAATATAACTTGAAATAAAACATCTCCTAATTCTTCTATAACTCCATTATCATCTTCCTTTTCAATAGCATCTGCTACTTCATAACTTTCTTCTATAATGGCATTTTTTATTGATTCATGTGTTTGTTCTCTATCCCAAGGGCAACCATTTTCTCCTCTTAATATGTCAACAATTTCTACTAAATCATATATATCTTTTTTATTTTTTAAGTTTTTAGGTATATATATATATGTTAAATAATCTATATCTTCTTGCATATCAAGTTCATATAAAGGAATTTTTCTTATACTTTCTTCCCCTTCTATACCAACTGCCCTGCAATATATTATTTCGGTTTCATCATTATAATATTCACATAAACTAAGTTTTACTTCTGAAGCTATAAGTGGATTATATACTTGTGTTATTATTGTTCCTATTCTCTTATCTAATATTTGATTTTTAATATCAAAAGCATCTATTACCTTTAGTCCATTTACTGGGTCTATTTGTAATCTATCCATCATTGCATCAATAAAACTTACAGCTGGTATTATTTTATACTCTATTTTATTTTCTTTACATAAATCAATTAAATTATATACAGACCTTTCTGCTACTAATGGATGACCTGGAACTGCATAAACCAAATCCCCTTTTTCTTTATAAACCTTAATTAAATCCTCTGCAATATTTTTATATACTTCATCAAAGCTTGTTGAAGTTTCATAATAATGGTCATATGTTTCAAATTTAATTCCTATTTTTTTTATATAATCAACTATTGGGTGTATTTCTGTTCTAAAATATATATTATTGCATTTTTTTAATTGTTCAATAGCTCCAACTGTTAAAGATTGTGGGTCTCCAGGTCCTAAACCTATTATTTTAATCATGAAATGCTCTCCTTTTAATTTAATGTTCTTTGTAAATTTTGCTTTTTACATCTTTAATAGTAAAGACTTTAAAAACAACTATCCCTATTATATATATTATAACACCTAATAAAATAGATAGTAAGCAAGATAGACTATTACTTGTAGCATTTTTAAATAAATAACTATAACTTAATAAAACTCCAATAATCATAAATATTGATGCATAAGAAGGTTTTATAAAATTATCATAAATATTTAATTTAAAACCTAACTTTTTTTTCATAACAATTATGTTTAATATAGAAACAATAATATACGCTGATATTGATGCTATAACAGCTCCATATATATTTATATTGTTTATTGGAACTAAACCTATAGTTATAATAATTTTAAAAATACATCCAATTAATAAATTTATAATAGGAACTATATAAGAACCTACACTTTGAAGTATTGAAGTAGTAGTTTGAGTTATTATTATAAATGGAATTGATAAAGATAAATATTTTAAAATGTTTCCTCCTTCAGACCTACCTGGAAGGATAAGTCTCATTATTGGTTCTGCCATAAAAAATAGTCCAAACATACATGGTATTGCAATTACTAAGGAGATTTTCATTGATAAATTTACCTTATTTTTTATTTCTTCTTTTTTCTTTAATATATAGCACTCTGCTATTATAGGTATTAATGATGTACATAATGCCATAGATAAAGTTAATGGAATGTTAACTATAACTGATGCTTTTCCTGTAAGTTGAGCATATAGTATTGTTGCTTTGGTTTTATGAAAACCTGCTTGTAATAATTTTTGAGGTACTAATATTGAATCTATTAAACTCATTATTGTTCCAACAGTTGCTCCTAATGATATTGGTATAGATATTTTTAGTATTTTAGTTAATATATCTGGATTTGATTTTATTTTTGATACTTTAAAAGCTTTTTTTGTTTTTCTATACTTAAAATATAAAAATCCTCCTGCAAGTACTCCTCCTGCTGTTGCTCCAAAAGAAGCTGCTCCTGCAGAAAATTCAATTCCTTTTGGAAGTAAAATATATGCTAACCCAACCCCAAAAACTACTCTTCCTATTTGTTCTAATATTTGTGATATTGCAGAGGGAGTCATATTTTGAAATCCTTGAAAAAATCCTCTAAAAATAGTTACAAAAGATATTACCATAGGTGCAAAAGAGATTCCTATTAAAGAATAGTATGCTTTATAATCCCAATTCAAAAAATTTATTATTTGTTTAGAAAATAAAAATAATATTAAAGATGTGCCTGTCCCTATAAAAATTGTAAGTATAGCAGATTCTTTTACCACTTGAAAACTGGTTTTTATATCATTTATGGCATTACTTTCTGATATCATCTTTGACATTGCTATTGGAATTCCAGATGCCATTGCTATAAAAAACATATATAAAGGATATGCCATTTGATAATAGCCTACACCTTCATCCCCTATTAACATAAATAATGGCCATCTAAAGAATATTCCTAAAAATCTAGTTAATATTCCTGCTATACCTAATATTAAACTTCCTTTTATTAAGGATTGTTTTTTCATAAAAATCCTCCAAACCCTACTTAGTTCTAATTATTTTTATTTCAAGTTTGGAGTTATTATTCATGATATTTTAAATTATTGCTCCATTTGCTTTCCTAAAAAGGCTGCTGCTGTTTCTGCTAGCTTTAATTCTAATTCTCCTATTGCTTCATCTTTTGATAATATTATAACTGAACCTATAGCATCACCTTGAGCCATTATTGGAGCTATAATTTCATATTTATATTCATCCATTGAATCATCTTTATGTAATGGAATTATTTTATCACTAAGACCTAGTAAAACACTTTTTCTTCCTTCCATTACTTCGTCTAATCTTGAGCTTACTTTTCTATCTTCATAATCTTCTTTACTTGTTCCACTAACAGATATAAAGGCATCTTTATCTGATATTAAAATTATATGTCCTATTACATCTTGAAGACTTTCAGCATATTCTCTTGAAAAGTCTGTTAATTCATTAATTGGAGAATATTTTTTTAATATAATTCCCCCTTCTCTATCTGTAAATATTTCTAATGGGTCTCCTTCTCTTATTCTTAAAGTTCTTCTTATTTCTTTTGGTATAACTACTCTCCCTAAATCATCAATACGTCTTACTATTCCTGTTGCTTTCATTTAAATAATCCTCCTTAAAAAATCAAAATTAAGTTTTTCAACATTAGTATTTGTTTTATAAGAAATTTTATACACATTTAGGTAATATTATATTAGAAATATATTTTTTTACTTTAATATAAAAAAAGAAGCCCTAAAAAGGACTTCTAAAATTTAAATATTATAGTCTATCTTTATGTTCTTTTACTCCAACTTCTTCTTTGTATTGGTCTAACTTGTCATTATAAGCTTGTTGCTTTTTATTATTTAATAGTGTAGATTCAATTTCAGCTTTAGCTTCGTCAACAGTTGCTGTATATGCTTCTGCATGAACATTTTCTGCCATTATTAAGTGCCATCCATAATCACTCTTTACAGGGTCTGATACTTCACCACTCTTTAATTTCTTAAATGCATTAGTGAATTCTTCTACCATTCCACTATTTTCATAAGTTACATATCCTAAATATCCACCCTTACCTTTAGTTGAATCTGTATTGTTTTCATCTGCAAATTTCTTAAAGTCATCTAAACTCTTTATTTGAGATTTCATTTCTTTAGCTTTTTCTTCAGAATCTACTAATATGTTATAAGCATCTGCTCCAGCTTCTCTCTTATAACTATCTGTATTTTCATCATAATAAGATTGAATTTCGTCATCTGAAACAGTTACATCTTTAACCATATCTTCAATAACTTTGTTTATTACATAAGTATCCTTAAAGTATTGAGTAAAAGTTTCTAATGTGTATCCATAAGTATCTAAGAATTTATTAAATTCTTCTTCTACTGTTGCTGTTGAAGTTTCTGTAGCTGTACTTGAAGAAGCTACTTGGTCTCTATATTTTTGAACTTGTTCTTCAGCATATTTGTTTATTTCATCTTCTTCTGGAACTAAATCAAGCTTTTTAGCCATCTTTAAAAGAACTTCTTTTTCTACTAGACTATCTACTACATTTTCTCTTGTGCTTTTTAATTTATCTTTAAGATCTGAATTTTCTTCAAAATCATCACCATATTGTTCTTTATATTGTGATAAAGTTGATTTTAATTCTGCATCTACATCAGCTCTTGTTATTTTTGTACCATCAACTTCTGCTAATACAGTTTTTCCTATTGATGCTGCTGTTCTTTTTATCATGTTACATCCAGTAAATGATAAAGCCATTGCTCCTATTAAAGCCATTGATATATACGTTTTCACTTTTTTCACGGTATTTTCCCTCACTTCTATTTATTATATTGTTATGTAATATTATGATATTATATAGTATAACAGTAATTCTCCTATTCTTCAATTTTATTATGCCTTTTAAATTATTTCTTTTTTATTAAATTATCGTTTCCTTTGGTATTTTTTACTTTTTTATTAATTTTTTTCATTTTTTAGCAGAAGGCTTAGCCATTTTTACCTTCTGCTATATTATTTATTTTCCTAGTAATTTATCAAACATAGTTTTAAATATTTCTAATAGGTCTTCTCTTTTAACTTCTCTTGTATTAAATCTAAATTCAGGTTTATCTCCAAATTTTAATAATACATTTTCTTTGTAGTCTGAAAGTAATTTAAGGAATATTTTTTTATAATCCTCATAGTCTTTAGCAAATTTAAATACAACTTCATCCTTTATTTCTTTTATTTCCTCTATTGAAATAGTATTTGCCCTACTTTTTATATAAGCTATATCCATAAGATTATTTACACTATCTGGAATATCTGAATATCTGTCTATAAGTTCTTCTTTTACATCATTATATTCATTAATATTTTCTATTGCAGCTATCTTCTTATATACTTCTATCTTTTGTATTTCATCTTCAATATAAGAAGATGGTATATAAGCATCTATTCTTAAATCAATAGTAGTTTCTATAGGCTCTTTATCTATCTCACCTTTAATTAATTTAATAGTATCTTCTAACATTCTACAATATAAATCATATCCTACAGTAGCCATATGACCATGTTGAGCAGAACCCATCATATTTCCTGCTCCTCTTATTTCTAAATCTCTCATAGCTATTTTAAAGCCTGAACCTAATTCAGTAAAATCTTTAAGAGCTTTTAATCTTTTTTCAGCTACTTCTGTTAATACTTTGTCCTTTGTATATAACAAATAAGCATATGCTATTTTATTAGAACGTCCTACTCTTCCTCTTAATTGATATAATTGAGATAATCCCATTTTATCTGAATTATAAACTATGATAGTATTTACATTTGGAATGTCAATACCTGTTTCTATAATAGTTGTACATACTAATACATCATATTCCTTTGCCATAAAGCTCATCATTTCTTTTTCTAATTCTCTTTCTGTCATTTGACCATGAACAACAGCAACTTTACTTTCAGGAACTAAACCTTTTACATAATTTGCAATTCTGTTTATATCTTCAACTCTATTATAAACAAAATAAACCTGTCCTCCTCTTCCTATTTCTCTCATTATAGCATCTCTTATAAGTTGGTCATTTTCTTCAACAACATAAGTTTGAATAGGATATCTTTCTTCTGGAGGAGTTTCTATTACTGAAATATCTCTTGCCCCTGTTAATGACATATGAAGAGTTCTTGGAATGGGTGTAGCACTTAATGTTAAAACATCTATATTTTTCTTAAGATTTTTTATTTTTTCTTTTTGAGTAACACCAAATCTTTGCTCTTCATCAACAATAAGTAACCCTAAATCTTTAAATTCAATATCCTTAGAAACTAATCTGTGAGTTCCTATTAAAATATCTACATTTCCTTCTTTTACAGCTTGAAGAGTTGCTTTTTGTTCTTTAGTAGTTCTAAATCTACTTATCATATCTATTTTTACTGGAAAATCAGAAAATCTTTTTATCATATTTTTGTAATGTTGTTCTGCAAGTATTGTGGTAGGAACAAGAAATGCTACTTGCTTTCCATCCATAACAGATTTAAAGGCTGCACGCATAGCCACTTCTGTTTTTCCATAACCTACATCTCCACATAAAAGTCTATCCATTACTTTATCTGATTCCATATCTTTTTTTATTTCTTCAATTGATGTTATTTGGTCTGGTGTTTCTTGAAATGGGAATTCATCTTCAAATTGTCTTTGCCATTGAGTATCCTTTGCAAATTTATGACCTTTAATAGCTGTTCTTGTTGCATAAAGCTTAACTAAATCTTGAGCTATTTCATTTATTGATTTTTTAACTTTAGCTTTAGCTTTTTGCCACTCAGTTCCTCCAAGCTTATTTATTTTAGGATTTTTTCCTTCACTTCCTATATATTTTTGGACAAGGTCAAGCTGTTCAACAGGTACATATAATTTATCACCTTTATCATATTCAATATCAAGGTAATCTCTTCTATGGCCTCCAACTTCTATTTGTTTTATTCCTTTATATACACCAACTCCATGATTTACATGTACAACATAATCCCCTGGCTTTAATTCAGCAAAGCTTTTTATCTTTGAAACACCTTTTTTCTTACTTCTCTTTTTAGTAAGCTTTCTTTTTGACTCTCCAAATACTTCTTTATCTGATATTATACATATTTTATATTGTTTACATTCAAAACCTTTAAGAGAGTTCCCATAGGTTATTACAACTTCTCCTTCAGCTATTTCATCTATCTTGTCTTTATATACACTTTCAATTCCTCTATCTCTTAATGTACTAACAAGTCTTTCTCCTCTAGCTTTAGTACCAGATAATATTATTGTTCTGTAACCTTCTTTTTTCTTGCTTAATATATCATTTATTAATAAATCTAACTGTCCTTGATATCCTGTTAATTCAATTGCTTGTATATCAAGTTTATTAAATGATTTTAAGAAATCTCCTTCTTTAGGAATTTCTTGTAATGTTATATGAACTTGTTTTTCAAATTTTTCAATTAGTTCATCCTTATTTATTAATAATTCTCCTTGCTTTGGTAGAATATCTCCTCTTTCAAGAAATATAGAATAGTTTTCTAAAAACTCTAAATATGTGCTATCTAATTTACCTAAAGACCTTACTTTTTCATCTAAAATAAATATATAATCATTTAAATAGTCAAATAAACTTTCTGTTTCTTTATAAAATAAAGGAATGTAACTATCTATTGTTTCAAACTTACTTGTTTGCTGTAATTCTTCTAAATTTTTATTAATAATAGATGTTAATTTTTCTCTTACATTTTCATCTTTATTATTTTTTAAAGCCTCATTTAAATTTTCTCTTATATTTTCAATGGCATAATTTTTTATTTCTTCATTAATTATTACTTCCTTAGCTGGGAATATACTTAATGTTTTTACTTTATCAATACTTCTTTGTGATTCTGTATTAAATGTTCTTATAGAATCAATTTCATCTCCAAACAATTCTATTCTATAAGGATATATAGAATCTGGTGGGAATAAATCTAAAAGTCCTCCTCTTATTGAGAATTCTCCTTTTCCCTCTACCATATCAACTCTTTCATATCCACTTTCTACAAGTAATTTAGAAAGTTCATTAAAGTCTATTTGTTTTCCTATTTTTAAATTAATGCTATGTTCTAAGAATAATTTTTTTGGAGTATATTCATTTGTAAATGCTTCAATGGATGTAACAACAATATTCTTCTTCTTAGAAAGTATTTCCTTTATGACATTTAATCTTGCCCATCTTAAATCTCCTGAAATTGCATCTATATTATAAAATACAATTTCTTTAGCTGGAAAATAATATACATTATTTAAATATAAATTTAAATCTTCATAGACATTTTTTGCTTCTAAGTCACTATGGGTTATTACCACAACTGATTTTCCTAACCCTTCATATATAGCATTATAAAAATATGCTTTACTTGAACTTGATAAGCCATCAATTTCAATAGGATGATTATTTCCTTCTAACCATTTTTTTATATTAAAAAAATCTTCACTATTTATAAAGGGTTTCATTAACCCCTCTAACCTCATATTATATCCTCCTCACTTTACTTATTTGGAGAAAATCCATTAAATTTATTCATTGCATCCTTTGCTCCATTTGCAATAATATCTTCTGTTGCCTTTGCTACTACATCTAATGTTTGTTTAAGTATATTAACTTCTTCCTTTGAGAATTTTCCAAGAACGTGATTTACTAAGTCACCCTTTGGTGCACCTACTCCAATCTTAATTCTTGTAAATACATCTGTTCCAATGTGATTTATTATACTTTTTATTCCATTGTGCCCTCCAGCACTTCCTTTTTCTCTTATTCTTAATCTACCAACTTCTAGACTTATATCATCATATATAATTAAGACTTCTTCTTCTGTTAATTTATAAAAATCTATTGCTTCTCTAACACTTTCTCCACTTAAATTCATAAAAGTATATGGCTTTAATAGTATAACTTTATTTCCATTAATAAAACCTTCACCATATTCCCCTTTAAATTTTGTCCTATTTACATCTATATTATACTTTTCAGCAATTATATCTATTGCTGCAAAGCCTATGTTATGTCTTGTATTTTCATATTCTCTTCCTGGATTTCCTAATCCAACTATAAGAAACATCTTATTAATCTCTCCTTTATTTTTGGTATTTATATAAAGACTTTATTTTCTAGTATATCATAAATTTAATTTTGAATTAATGATTTATTATAAATTTATAACCCTTTCCCCATATTGTTAATATTTCTAAATCATTAAAACATTTAAGCTTTTCTCTTAATCTTGTTATATGAACATCAACAGTACGAGAACTTGAATTTATATCCTCATTCCATACTTTATTTAATATATTTTCTCTTGTAACTACCTTATTAATTCTTAACACTAAATAATAAAATAATTCATATTCTTTTGGTGTCATAGAAATTTCTTTATTTTTATATTTTATTTTATTTTCATATGAATTAAATTCTATATTACTAATTTCCTTAATGTTTTTATTTAATTCTTTAATATTTTTTGTATACCTTCTATTTATGGCTTTAATTCTTGCTGATAATTCACCTAAATCAAAAGGTTTTAAAACATAATCATCTGCTCCTAATTCTAAAGCCATTATTTTATTAATCTTTTCATTATTATTAGTAATTACTATTATAGGAACACAACTTATGTTTCTTATTTCTTTTATTATTGTTAGTAGGGCATTTCCAAATATCATAAAATCAAATAATATTAAATCTGGATTATATTTTTTTATTTCATTAATTATATTTTTTAAATTATAATAATTAATAGTATTATATCCTAAACTATTTAACATTTTATTTAATTCATTATTGCTTCTATCTATTATAAAAACATTTTTTCTAATATTCATAAGTTTTTCACCTTTCAATAAAGATTTTTTAGATTAAAAAAAGTGTCCCTATATTAGAAACACTTTTTTTGTTATTTTACTATATGTATATTAGTTTTCAAATAACTTACTTATTGGTTCATCATCATAAATTCTCTTAATTGCTTCTGCTATTAATGGTGCAACAGAAATTGTAGTTACTTTGTGTGTATCTGCATCCTTTGGTAATGGAATTGTATTTAGCATGGCCAATTCTTCTATAGCTGAAGAGTTTATTCTATCAAATGCAGGACCTGAAAGAACTCCATGAGTACATCCAGCATAAACTGCAGTAGCTCCTAATTTCTTTAATGCATTTGCTGCATTAGTTATAGTTCCAGCAGTGTCTATCATATCATCTATTAATATACATCTCTTGCCTTCAACTTCTCCAATTATATTCATTATTTCTGATACATTTGGCTTAGGTCTTCTCTTATCAATTATAGCTATTGGTGCATTTATTCTATCAGCAAACTTTCTAGCTCTTGTAACACTTCCTAAGTCTGGTGATACAACAACAACATCATCTTGGTCAGCTAACCCTTTTTCTATAAAGTGTTGAGCTAATATTGGTGAGCCTAATAAATGGTCAACAGGGATATCAAAATATCCTTGAATTTGAGCTGCATGTAAATCCATAGTTAATACTCTGTCAGCTCCAGCTGCTGTTAAAAGATCAGCAACTAATTTTGCAGTTATTGGATCTCTTGACTTAGCTTTTCTGTCTTGTCTTGCATACCCGTAATATGGAATTACCGCATTTATTATACCTGCTGATGCTCTCTTAAATGCATCTATCATTATTAATAATTCCATTAAGTTGTTATTAACTGGTGAGCTTGTTGATTGAATTATAAATACCTCAGCACCTCTAACAGTTTCTTTAATATTTACTGCTATTTCTCCATCGCTAAATGTTGAAACTTCAGCATCTCCCATTGGTATTCCTAGAATCTCTGCTATTTCATTAGCTAATTCAGGATTTGAATTTCCAGTAAAGATTTTAATATTTCTATCATGGGATATCATCTTTATAAAGACCTCCTTAAAATTTAAAACTATTGGCATAATTTATATTATTGATTATTTCATTAAACCCTTTTTCTTAACCCAACCTTTTATATTTCTTTGCTTAGCTCTAGCTACTGCTAAATCTCCTTCTTCAACAGTTGAGGTGATTGTTGAACCAGCTGCTATATAAGTATTGTCTTGAACTTCTACAGGAGAAATTAAATTAGTATTACATCCTATAAAACTATGGTCTCCTATAATTGTCTTATTCTTTGTTTTACCATCATAGTTAACTACAACAGTACCACATCCAAAATTACAACCTGAACCAACTTCTGCATCTCCTATATAAGTTAAATGAGATACCTTAGTTCCATTTCCAATTGAAGATTTTTTAACTTCTACAAAGTCACCAATTCTTACTCCTTCTCCAATTGTACTTTCTGGTCTTATATAGGCAAAAGGACCTACTGTGGTATTTTTCCCTATTCTACTATTTAATATAACAGAGGCTTGAACTTCAACTTCATCTTCTATTATACTATCTTTTATTCTAGAATTCTGTAGAATTGTGCAACTTTCTCCTATCTTTGTATAACCTTCTAAAATATTATTAGGATATATAACAGTATCTTTACCTATTATAACATCTACTCCAATATAAGTTGTATCTGGATCTATTAAAGTAACTCCATTATCTAAATGGAACTTGTTTATTCTTTTTCTTAATACTTTTTCAACTTCAGCAAGTTGTGCTCTTGAATTAACCCCTAATGTATCTTCATAATCAGTTACAAGTGCTCCAACTTTTTCTTTTTTGTCTTTTAATATTCCTATAACATCTGTTAAGTAATATTCTCCTTGAACATTGTTATTATTTAATTCTTCTAATGAAGATAATAAAGATTTTATATCAAAACAATACATTCCTGCATTCATTTCATTTACCTTTAATTCTTCTTCATTACAATCTTTATGTTCCACAATTTTAAGAACTTCTTTGTTATCATCTCTTATTATTCTTCCATAACCAGTAGGATCATCTACATAAGCTGATAATAAAGTTGCTTTATTTCCTTTTTCTATATGTTCTTTAATTAATTTTTCTATAGTTTCAACTCTTGTTAATGGAGCATCTCCTGTAAATACAGCCACAACTCCATCTTTGCCTTGTAAAAATTCTTTAGCACATTTAACAGCATGGCCTGTTCCTAATTGTTCTTCTTGCAAAGAATAAGATACATTTCTGTCTTTTGTGCTTTCCTTTACTAATTCAGAACCATTACCTATAATTACATTTACATCTTCTATTCCTGCTTCTCTCATATTATCTATAACATGATTTACCATTTCTTTTCCACATACTTTATGTAGCACTTTAGGAATATTAGATTTTATTCTTGTTCCTTGTCCTGCTGCTAATATAACTGCACATCTATACATATTAAACCCTCCGATATATCTTTAAATAATCTATATCTACGTTTTTTCTTAATTATCATACCTTATTATTATATTTGAAAGAATTTCTTATTTCAACCTTTCTAATGGGTTTTATTCATCAAAAAAAATAAAAGAAGGTAAAAAACCCTCTTTTACTTCCAATAAAAAACTATTCTTCACTGTTTTCTACTGTTTCTTCTTTTAATGCTACTTCATATGCATTTAAAATTGATGTTTGAATTTTTTCTCTAGTTGTTGTGTTTATAGGATGAGCTATATCCTTAAATTCACCATCTGGTGTTTTTCTACTTGGCATAGCAATAAATAATCCGTTTTGACCTTCTATAACCTTTATATCATGTACAACAAATTCATTGTCAAAGGTTACTGATACTATAGCTTTCATTTTTCCATCAGTTGATATTTTTCTAATTCTAACGTCTGTGATTTCCACTTCACTACACCTCCAGTTGCTTTAATAAGGTATATATTTCTACAAATCTTTGTAAATTCCTCTTTTTTTAAGAAAATAGTTAGAAAATTTAGGTTTTTAAGAATTTATTATTATTTTTCACTAAATCTTGGAGATGGATGTATATCTATAATAGATGACTTATCAACAGCTTTTAACTCAACTATAGATACATACTCATCTACAAGCTTCTTTTCAACTTCTTTATTATCTACTAAAACTCCAATTCCAACTAACTCATTATCAAATTCTTTAAGTAAATCTTTTATACCCTGTGCAGTTCCTCCACCTTTCATAAAATCATCTATAAATATACTTTTACTCCCAGGTTTCATTGATTTTTTAGATAAAGACATTTGTTGAAGTCTTCCACTAGTACCTGATACATAATTAATAGTAACAGTAGGTCCTTCTGTAACTTGAGTATCTCTTCTTGCTATTATAAGTTGAACCCCTAAATTTCTTGCAACTTCATAGGCTAATGGAATACCCTTTGTTTCTACAGTTATTACATAATCTATATCCATATTTTTAAAACATGATGATAAAATTACTCCTGCTTTTCCTATTATAGTAGGATTACACATAAGGTCTGTCATATATATAAAATTACCAGCAATAACTCTCTCATCATCTTTTAATAAATCACATAACTCCATTGCAAATTTTTTAGCTCTATTGTTACCTATTGTTGATACAAACCTTATTCCACCTGCTGCTCCTGAAATTGTTTCAATTTCCCCCATGTCAAGTTTACTTAAAACTTCTCTAATTATAACAATATCTTCACTTATTGTAGATTTTGCTGCATTTAGAAGTTCAGAAAATTTATTTAAACCTATTATCTTGTTAGGATTTTCCATTAAAATCTTTGTAATAGCTACAACTCTGCTATTTCTACTTAACTTTTCCAAAAAAACTCCACCTTCTCTATACTAAAATACGAATTATATTGCAAAAAAACTTATTAATATTCATATTCTATTCTATATCAGTTATATTGGCAATATATTTGATTTTTGTTTTTTTTATTAAAATTTATTTATATGTGTTCAAATTCTTAAATTTGTATATAATTATAAATATAATAATTAAAGGGGATGATATTTTGTCATTTGATTTTATAAAAGATAAACATATGAAAATACACTTTATAGGTATTGGTGGAATAAGTATGAGCGGACTTGCTGCTGTACTATTAAATAATGGCTATAGAGTTTCAGGCTCTGATGCAAAAGAATCTAAAATAACTGAAAGTTTAAAAGAAAAAGGTGCTTCTATTTACATAGGACATAGTGCTGATAACTTAGTTGATGTTGATTTAGTAGTTTATACTGCTGCTATTCCTGAAAATAATCCTGAATTAGTAAAAGCTAAAGAGGAAAATATTCCTTTAATGGATAGAGCTGAATTTTTAGGTTCTATAATGAAAGGTCATAAATTTAATGTTGCTGTTTCAGGAACTCATGGAAAAACAACATGTACATCTATGCTTTCTTATATAACTTTAGAGGCTAATCTTGACCCTACAATACTTGTTGGTGGAGAATTAGATGCTATTGGTGGTAATTATAGAATAGGGAAAAGTGAATACTTTATTACTGAAGCTTGTGAATATAAAGCCTCATTTTTAAAGTTCTTCCCTTATGTAGGAATTATTTTAAATATTGATGCAGACCACTTAGATTATTATAGAGATATAAATCATATAACTGAAACCTTTGAAAAATTCTCAAAGCTTGTTCCTAAAGATGGATATCTTATAGGTTATGGTGGAGATGAAAGAGTTTCTAAAATATTATCAAAAGCTGATTGCAATACAATTACTTATGGTTTTGATAATGAAAATCTTACTGCTAAAAACATTTCTTTTAATAAAAAAGGTTGTGCAACATTTACTGTATGTGAAAATGGAACAGATTTATTTACTGTAACTTTAAATAATCCTGGAAAACACAACATTTTAAATGCATTAGCTGCGATTGCTACAAGTTTAATATTTAATGTTTCTAATGAAGCTATTATTTCTGGCCTTGAAAAATGTCTTGGTGCTCATAAAAGATTTGAATATAAAGGTGAAGTTAATGGAGTTACTGTAATAGATGATTATGCTCATCACCCAACAGAAATTAAAGCAACTTTAAACACTGCAAAAAAAATTCCTCACAATAAAATTTATTGTGTATTCCAACCTCACACTTATACAAGAACAAAAACATTATTTAATGAATTTACAACAGCCTTTAATGATGCTGATGAATTAATTTTAATGGATATATATGCTGCTAGAGAAAAAGACACTGGTCTTGTTTCTTCTGATGAATTAGGAGATGCTATAAGAAAAACTGGATTAAAATGTACAAATGTTCATTCTCATGATGAAGCTGCTGCTTATATAAAAGAGCATGCTAAATCTGGTGATGTTGTATTAACAGTTGGCGCAGGTGATGTTGTTCTTGTAGGAGAAAAATATCTATCAAAATAAAAGCCTTCTTGCTCTTTAATTAACAGATAAAACTTAGAATACAGTATAACTTTTTGTTAATAATATTCTATATTTTTCTGTTTTTAAAGAGCTTTTTTTATTTTTTTATAGGAAATTATATATTTTGAAAGTTGTGGATAACTTGCCAAGTTAATAACAAAGCTTAGTAAAAGAAATAAATTTAAGAATTTCCTTTCATTTAATTGGAAGGTTTTAACTATTGTTTTGTGTTTACTTGGAGCTGGTTGACGGAAAAAGCAAAATAATAATTAAAACTTTTTTATTTTTAAGTTTTTTAATATTTTATTGAATTTTGACAAAGTATAAATTAGGAGTGATTTTTATGGATTTATTAAAAAATATTAAAGAAGCTTCAGATTATATTTTACAAAGAAGCAAATACAAACCACAAATAGGACTTATTTTAGGCTCTGGACTAGGCTCATTAGCAGATTTAATAGAAAATCCAGAATATTATTCTTATAGTGAATTACCAAACTTTCCAATTTCCACTGTAGAGGGACATAAAGGACGTCTTGTTTTAGGAACTCTTCAAGGAAAAACTGTTATAGCTATGGAAGGAAGATTTCATTATTATGAAGGGTATAAAATGAATGAAGTAACTTTTCCTATTAGAGTAATGAAATTGCTTGGTGTAAAAACTTTAATAGTAACTAATGCAGCAGGAGCAGTTAATACCTCATTTACACCTGGGGATTTAATGATAATAACAGACCATATTAATCTTTCAGGAAATAATCCTCTTATAGGAAAAAACTTAGATTTATTTGGATTAAGATTTCCTGATATGTCAAATGCCTATGATAAAGAACTTAGAAATTTAGCTAAAAAAGTTGCAAATTCTATAAATCTTAATATTAAAGAAGGAGTTTATACTATGATGAGTGGACCCTCCTATGAAACTCCTGCTGAAATAAAAATGATAGGAATTTTAGGAGGAGATGCGGTTGGTATGTCCACAGTTCCTGAAGTAATTGTTGCAAACCATTGCAAAATTAAAGTTATTGGAATATCCTGTATGACTAATATGGCTGCAGGTATATTAGAACAACCATTAAATCATGAAGATGTTATTGAAGCTTCAAATAAAGTTAAAAATGATTTTATAAAATTTATGAAACTGTTAATAAAGGAAATTTAACACTACAAAAATATTCTTTTTATCATTAATAAAAAAGAGCTTGATATTTTAGCTTATCAAGTTCTTTTATATGTATCCAAGTTGTTTGTTTATAAATATCCAGAAAAACATTGTTATTATAGAAAATAATGAAGTAAATACTACTATTTGACCTGCTAAATCTCCATCTGCTCCCATTTGTTCTGCCATAGTAAAGGATGATACTGCACCAGGTGCTGCAAGCATTGTAATTAAAGTTCCTAATTCTATTCCTCTAAATCCTAAAGCTACTGCAATAGGTAAAAATATTGCAGGTGCTAGTATAAGCTTTCCAAAGACAGTAAATATAAGTTGCTTAGCATGTGCTGATATAGATTTAAATTCAAAGCTTCCACCTAATATAGCAAGAGCTAAAGGGGTTGCAACTTTAGATAAATCACTAGCTGTCTTATCTAATATATAAGGAAGTTTTATGTCTAAAACTATCATTAATATTCCTGCAAGGGATGAAATTATAAGAGGATTTGTTATTATTCCTTTTATAATTTTTTTAATATTTATTTTTCCTCCCCTAAATATTTCTAGTGTTATTACTGCTAAAAAATTATATGTAGGAACTATTGTTGCTATTAAAATTGATGGAATTCCTATGTTTTCTTCTCCAAATAAGGAAATTGCTACAGGAAGTCCAAAAAGTACAAAATTACTTCTAAAAATTCCTTGAATTATAACTCCTCTTCTTTTATTTTCTTTTTCAAATAAAGGAACCAGTAAACATAACAATAAGAACATAATAAAAACACAAGAGGATGCAAATATCATAAGTTTAGGATTTAATCCTGATTTTAAATCTGTATTATATACATTGTAAAATAACAATATTGGTAAAAAGGATTTAAATACTGCTTTATTCATTACTTTTAATGTATGTTCATCCCATAGCTTTGTAATCTTTAATATATATCCTAGTAAAATATTCAAAAATAATGGCACAACCACATTAAATGATATTATCATATTTTCCATCTATAAAAACCTCTTTTAAATTTAATCTATTTCATTATATCACAAAAATAATTGCATAATTTTCTAAAAAAATTGTAATACATTTTAATTTATCATATTAGATTTTAAGAGTATAATTATGTGTTGTACAAGTTTTAAACATCATACTTAGGAGGAAAAGATTATGAAAATAGCAATAATTTCAGATATACATGGAAATATATATGCATTAAGAAATATAATTGATAAAATAGATGATGAAAAAGTAGATTTTATAATTTGTCTTGGAGATTTAGTTGGATATGGACCTCATCCCAATGAAGTTGTATCTTTTATAAAAAGAAAAAATATTCTTTGTATAAAAGGTAATTATGATGCTTCTGTTGTTGATGGAAGTTATACATACATAAGAGAAACTGAAACAAATTCTTTTTCTTTACCTTGGGCTGTAAAAGAATTAAGAGCAGAAAATAAATATTTTTTAGATAACCTTCCTTTATCAATAACTATGGAATTTAATAACAAAAAAATTAAATTTGTTCATGGAAGTCCTAATAAAATCAATGAATATCTATTTGAAAATGAAGAAAATACAAAAAATATAATGATGAATTTAGAAGAGGACATTTTAGTTTGTGCTCATACCCATATACCATCAGTTAAAAGCTTTAATGATAAATTATTTATAAACTGTGGAAGTGTTGGAAAACCCAAGATAGGAGTTCCTAACTCTACATATTGCCTTTTAGAAATAAATAAAAATGGAGTGGCAAAAGCAGAAATTAAATATGCTTCCTATGAAGTTCATAAAATTATAAAAGATATGGAAATGCTTAAATTTCCTTCCCATTTAATTCAAAGTTTTAAAGATGGAATGGAATAAATTTAAAGTTTTTTGTGTTCAAGTTGCATTTATAAATAAAGTATTGTAAAATTTAAGTGTTATCTTTTACACATTCATTCTTTGTGATTTTTTAGAATGAATGTTTTTTATTTCTATAACAAATCCAAAATACTCATTATAAAATTTAATTAGGAGGAGATTTTTTTGAATAAATCAATATTAGTTAAATCACTTTATAGAAAAACTAATGAATATGTATCTAAAGATGTTAGAATCTCTGGATGGATTAGAACTTTAAGAGCTTCAAATGCTTTTGGTTTCATTGAAGTAAATGATGGTTCTTTCTTTAAAAATGTTCAAGTAGTTTTTGATAACAAATTAGATAACTTTAAAGAAATTTCAAAGCTTCCAATAAGTTCATCAATTACTGTAATTGGTACTCTTGTTGAAACTCCAGAAGCAAAACAACCTTTTGAAATTCAAGCTAAAGAAGTTATCGTTGAGGGAATGTCTGATTCAGACTATCCTCTACAAAAGAAAAGACATACTTTTGAATATTTAAGAACTATTGCTCACTTAAGACCAAGAAGTAATGCTTTTTCAGCAGTTTTTAGAGTACGTTCTGTAGCAGCATATGCAATTCACAAGTTCTTCCAAGACCAAGGTTTTGTATATACAAACACTCCTATTTTAACAGGAAGTGATTGTGAAGGTGCAGGAGAAATGTTTAAAGTTACAACTTTAGATTTAGAAAACCTACCTAAAACTGAAGATGGAAAGATTGATTATAAAAAGGACTTCTTTGGAAAAGAAACTAATTTAACTGTTTCAGGACAACTTAATGGTGAATCTTTTGCTTTAGCTTTTAGAAATATTTATACATTTGGGCCTACATTTAGAGCAGAGAACTCAAATACAACAAGACATGCTGCTGAATTCTGGATGGTAGAACCTGAAATAGCTTTTGCAGACCTTACTGATAATATGGAACTTGCAGAAAATATGCTTAAGTATGTTATAAACTATGTTATGACTGAGTGTCCAGAAGAAATGGCATTCTTTAATCAATTTGTAGATAAGGGACTACTAGATAGATTAAATCATGTTGTGTCTTCAGATTTTGGAAAAGTAACATATACAGAAGCAGTTGAAATATTAAAGAACTGTGGAAGAACTTTTGATTATCCTGTTGAATGGGGTATAGACCTTCAAACAGAACATGAAAGATACTTAACAGAAGAACACTTCAAAAAGCCAGTCTTTGTTACAGATTATCCAAAGGAAATTAAAGCTTTCTATATGAGATTAAATGATGATAATAAAACTGTTGCTGCAGCAGATTGCTTAGTTCCTGGAATTGGTGAAATTATTGGTGGAAGCCAAAGAGAAGAAAGACTTGATGTATTAAAGAAAAGAATGGCAGAATTAAATCTTAAAGAAGAAGATTATTGGTGGTATCTAGAACTTAGAAAGTATGGAGAAACTAAACATGCTGGATTTGGTTTAGGTTTTGAAAGACTTATTATGTATATTACAGGTATGGGTAACATAAGAGACGTTATACCATTCCCTAGAACAACAGGTCAAGCTGATTTTTAATATAGATAAAATATTAGGTTATGGCACAATAATAAATTTTATGCCATAACCTTTTTATTTTTTCTTTAACACAAAACTACCAATACCTATACTGCATATTGTAAATATTGAAACTACTCCTATACTTAATGACTTTTTTGCATTTTGAGTATTAATATAAATATCTACATTTTTAGGTTCTGTGGTAATATATTTCTTATTTATAGAAACAAAGTTTTTATTTTTAGCTAATGAAATATTCATATTAATTGCAATTAATAATACTAATGTTATGCATAAAAGAATTTTTCCTATCTTTTTAATCATAATTATCACTCCAATTAACTATTTATTAATTTTAGTTTATCCCTTTTTCTTTAAAATTATATTAAATTAATGTTTAATTTTATTATTTGTTAGTTAATATTTTTCTCATAGTATTATCCAATTTTTAACTTTATTATTTCAAAAGCATTATACCTTATTTATATTTTTTTAATAAATAAAATTTTATTTAATTTTTTTCAAAAAAACTATTGCATTATTCTAACTTCGTGCTATAATAAAATCATAAATTCTAATTTCATATTTTTAATCCTTATACACAATTAAATTACTTACATAAAAAACAAACTATCAACATTTCCTCATGTTCATAGCTTGTTTTTTTATTAAAATTTTTTAATTAGATTGTTTCATTAACAATTTCTTATTTTTAATTTCTTCTTCTTCACTTTTTTTCTTTAAAACTTCTTTAATATTATTTCCACTAAGAACTAAAGTATCCCCCTCTTCTATTACTGTTGAACCTTTAGGAACTAAAACTTCATCTTTTCTTTTTATCATAACTATTAAAATTTCTTCTGGTATATTAGCATCCATTATAGATTTTCCTTCTAAACTATCACCTTTAGGTATAGTCATTTCAATTAATTGAGTGCTCTTTTCCTCTTTATAGTCATTAAAGGTTCTTAATACAGATACATTGTTATCTACTAAATCTAATTTTTTAGCTAAAAATGGAATAAGAGTTCCTTGTAATGATACTGAAATTAATGCAATTAAAAAAATAATATGATATATATCATTTTCAAAAGTTATTCCTTGAGTAACTGCAAAAATTGCAAAAACTATTGAAGCTGCCCCTCTAAGACCTACCCAAGATATAAATAAAATTTCTTTTAAAGATGCCTTAAAAAATTTCATTATCATAAATGTTGCTATAGGTCTTGCTACAAGAATCATAAAAATAGAAATAGATACTCCATAGAACATTACTGATGGTAATTTAGAAGGAAATGATAATAATCCTAATATAAAGAAAAGCATTATTTGCATAAGCCATGATATTCCATCTAGATATTGAACCAAACTCTTTTTATGAGGTATTCTGCTATTTCCAAGAATTATTCCTGCAATATAAACACTTAAATATCCATTACCACCTACAAATTCACTTAATGAATAAGATAGTACTGCTACTGCTGTAATGCATATTGGATAAAATCCTTCTATTTCAAAATTCATATATCTTAAAAATAATACCATTAATTTTGCTAAAATAACTCCTACTACTATTCCCAAAATTACTTGCATTATAAGAAATAAAGCAATATTTATATTGTTATTTTTATTCATAAAAGTTATTACTGTAAGGGTTAACATATATGCAAAGGGGTCATTACTACCACTTTCAATTTCTAATAAAGAAGCTAATCCTCCTTTTAAATTTAACTTTTGAGCTCTTAAAATATTAAACACTGAAGCTGCATCAGTTGAAGAAACAACTGAACCTATAAGAAAAGATTCTAAAATATGCAATCCAAGAACAAAGTGACAAAATAAACCTGTAAGACCTGCTGTAGCAACTACACCTACAGTTGACATTAAAATTGCTTGTGGTGCTACTGGTTTAGCCATTTTCCAGTTTGTACTAAAGCCACCATAGAACATAATAAAGATAAGTCCAAAAGAACATAATTCCTTTGTTAGCTCATAATTGTCGAAATAAATTCCTCCAATACCATCAGAACCAAACAACATACCAAATAATATAAATATTAAAAGTATGGGAATTCCTACCTTATATAACAACTTACTTGTTGCTACACACATTATTAAAATTACTCCAACTAAAATTAACAAATTTATCATCCCATAATTATACCTCCTTATTAAATTTTATGAAAAAATTAGGGCTACATTTTTATTCATAAATAAAAACATAACCCCATTGTTAATTTCACACAAACTTCTTAGCACCATAATACAATATTTTCACTAAATTTTCAATACAAATATAATTCTATCTATAAATCTTAACAAAATATTTATGAATTAACTATTCATCCCATAGTACTATTTTATTCTTTTTTAAGCTATTAGTTACATCAATTATTCTCTGATTAGAAGAACCTCTAAATTTTAAACCTTCTTCTTTTTTATCTTCTTCAAATTTTCCATCAACTAATACATCTAAATACTTTATTAATTCACTCCATCCTTTATGTTCATCTTTATGTTCTAAAATATATTCATAAGTATATCCAGTATAGCTCCAAACATTTAATCCATTTTCTTTAAATTTTTTTGCCATATATGCAAACTTATCTGCTTGCTCAAAGGGATCTCCTCCACTAAAGGTTACACCTTTTAAAAAAGGTTCTTCTAAAACATCTTTTATTAACTCATCCATATTTTTTTCTTCTCCACCATTAAAATCATGGGTTTCTGGATTAAAACATCCCTTGCAATTGTGTTTGCATCCTTGAGAAAAAAATACTCTTCTCATGCCTGGTCCATTAACTAAGCTTTCATATGCAATGCCAGAAAGTCTTATGTTTTTATTCATAACTTTTCACTCCTAAACTTAATAGCTTTTTTAAACATAATAAAATGGAGCTACAGCAAAAAAATATTATTTAACTTGCTAGCTCCATTATCTTTAAACTTTGAATTTATTACATTTAGTTAAAAATTATTTTTGAGATTTTAAAGTTGCTTCTAACCAGTTAATAAATTGTTTAGCTGATCTTGGAGAACGTCCATTATGCCACTTTTCCCATTTTAAAGCTTCACTATGTAAATATTCTTTATCAACTTCTAAGCCTTTACCTTCAACAATTCCATCTACAATCTTTAAGAATTCATTTTGATTTGGAGTAAAGAAACTTATTGTTATACCAAATCTATCTGCTAATGATAATTGTTCTTCTCTTGTATCCTTTGAGTGAATTTCATCTTCATTAGAGAATTTTTCTTGAATTAAATGTCTTCTATTAGTTGTAGCATATATTAATATATTATCTGGTCTATTTTCTACTCTTCCTTCTAATATTGTTTTTAATGCTGAATAACTTGCTTCGTTTTCTTGGAATACTAAATCATCAACAAATATTATAAACTTTTGTTTTTTATGTCTTAAAAGTCTTATAATTCTTGTAAAGTCACTTAATTGTTCCTTATCAACTTCTATAAGTCTTAATCCTTGTTCATAATATTCATTTAAAATAGCTTTTACTGTAGATGACTTACCAGTTCCTCTTGCTCCATATAATAAAAGATTGTTTGCTGGTAGTCCTTGTAAAAAGTGCTTTGTATTATCTAATATTTCTTCCTTTTGCATTTCATATCCAATTAAATCTGAAAGTTTTATTGGGTCAGGGTTTTTTACTTCTCTTAAATGACCTTCATCATCATTTTCAAATCTTTCCCATACAAAAGCACTATAAGCAGGTGCTCTTCCTGTTCCATTATTTTTATGATAATCTATTAAGTTTTCTGCACATAATGACCAATCATTACTATTCATTAAAGATTCTTTAGTCTTTTCAAAAGGCATTGTTGTTTTTGCTAAATATTTCTTTTCATCTACTGCCCAATCAATTAAAGAATTTATTCTATTTTTTACATCTTCACTTTCTTTATAATTATCAACTAAAATCTTCTTTATATCCTTACTATTTAATGATACAATTTCGCCTAAAGCTTTTAATTCATTCTTTATTCCTAATATAGTAAAGTCAGGGATTTCACCATTTACTTCAAGTCCAACACTAAAAGGATTATGTGCTAGTAATATTTCTTCAACAATTGCTTCTTTAAAAGAAAGATTTTTGCTTTTAGAGAATAATTCATATGTAAATTCGTTATATGCTTTTATACATTCACCTATTGATTTATCCTTTGATATCTTTTTTATAAGAGTTGAAAATTTTCCTCCAACACCTTCTTCAAATATCCCTTTATATAAACATAGGGAATCTAAATTTAACTTTATCTCTTCCTGTCTCTTCATTCTAAAAGCCCCCATTTATAATAAATTGTTATGTTTCTATTATACTACAAACTAATTAAAATTTTTAATTAGTTTGAAAAATACATCTACTTTTATTTTTACTTAAAAACTTTTATGCTTTCTTAAATACATAAAAAGAAAGAGACTATTAAATAATTAGCCTCTTCCCTTTATTTTATAATTTATTAACCTTTATAGTAATTAATTAAGCAACCCTTTAATATGATTTCTCTTTCATCATCAGTAAGTTCACCTAATTTTAATTCAAATTCTTTCATGTCTTTATTTACAACGTAAGCTTTTATTGTATCAACTTTGTTTGCAACTGCCTCTGCAATGTTTGGTATGAATAAATAATCTCCATTATCAAAGCATATATCTTCTTTATACAAGAATGGAAGCATACCCCAGTTTATAAGGTTTGAACGGTATCTCTTTGTAGCATATTCTTTTGCTATATTTGCCCAACCACCTAAAACTTTTTGACATGAAGCTGCTTGTTCACGAGCAGAACCATCTCCTGGCTTAACTGCATATATTGTGCTACCAAAGCCTGTATTTTCTTTATTAACATCTGCAAAATTTTCTTTTACCTTTTCTAATATTGGCTTTAATTCTTCAACTGCTTCACAAGGACATTCTCCTGCTATTCTAGCTTTTTCAGCTTTTTGAATTTCTTTTGCACGTCCAACATATGCTGGGTCTTTACGTGATAAAGTAAATTCTGCAAGTCCTAATGGATTTGAACGATATGATGAAGTTTCTCCTGATGGTATTAATTCATCTGTAGTAGTTACTGGGTCATGAATAACTGAAACTACTTTTAAAACTAAGTTGTCAGTTAATGGTGACATTTTTGGCCAGTCAACTATGTTTGGTCCAAATTTTATATCTACTGAAGGGTCTGCCTTTCCTATTCCATTATAAACACGCTTTTCATAAATTGCTTTATCAAAGAAATATTTTGGCTTAGTAAAGTCAACATCTATATCTGTTGCTGCTGTTAAGTAACCTTGGTTTGCTGCTGTAGCTGCAATTGAACGAGCATCCATTAAAGCAACTGATGCAATTTGTCCATTTGTTACCTTAGAACCTTCTCTATTTGGGAAGTTTCTTGTAGAGTGACGAATACTTAATCCATTATTTGCTGGAACATCTCCTGCACCAAAGCATGGTCCACAGAATGCTGTACGAATTGTAGCTCCAGTTTCCATAAGGTCTGCAATTCTACCATTTTTAACAAGTTCCATAAATATTGGTTGAGATGCTGGATAAATGCTTAATGAGAATTCATCTGCACCAATTGATTTTCCTCTTAATATATCTGTTGCATCACAAATATTTTCAAATCCACCACCAGCACATCCTGCAATTACACCTTGTTCAACATATAATCTTCCATTATGTACTTTATCTTTTAATGTGAACTTAACTTTGTTATTATCAAGACTTACTAATGCTTTCTTTTCAACATCATCTAATATATCTAAAAGATTTGCATTTAATTCTTCTATTGTATAAACATTACTTGGATGGAATGGCATAGCTATCATTGGTTTAACTTTAGATAAATCAACATAAATCATTCCATTATAGTATGCTACATTTCCTGGATTTAATTCTTTATATTCTTCTACTCTTCCATGAATATCAAAGAAATCTTTTATTGTATTATCAGTTCTCCAAATTGAAGATAAACAAGTAGTTTCTGTTGTCATAACATCTATTCCAATTCTGAAATCTGCACTTAAATTAGAAACACCATCTCCAACGAATTCCATTACTTTATTGTTAACATATCCATTAGCAAAAACAGCTCCTATTATTGCTAAAGCAACGTCTTGAGGTCCAACACCCTTTTGAGGTTTTCCAGTTAAATAAACCCCAACTACTTCTGGCATGTTTATATCATATGTTTTATTTAATAATTGCTTAACTATTTCTGGACCACCTTCACCAATTGCCATAGTACCTAAAGCACCATAACGAGTATGGCTATCAGAACCTAATATCATTTTTCCACAACCTGCAAGCATTTCTCTTGCAAATTGGTGAATAACTGCTTGATGAGGAGGAACATAAATTCCACCATATTTTTTTGCACAAGAAAGTCCAAACATATGGTCATCTTCATTAATTGTACCACCAACAGCACAAAGACTATTATGACAGTTTGTTAATACATAAGGAACTGGGAATTTTTCTAATCCTGAAGCTCTTGCTGTTTGTATAATTCCTACAAATGTTATATCATGTGAAGTTAATTTATCAAATTTAATTTTTAATTTTTCCATATTATCAGAAGTGTTATGTGCACTTAAAATACTATAAGCCATAGTATTTTTAGCTGCCTCTTCCTTACTTGGATACTTATCACCTAATTTACTTGCTAATATAGCAGATTGTTCATTTCCATCTTCTACTATTTCAGTACCATTTAAAAGATAAGCACCATTTTTATATAATTTAACCATATATTCATCCTCCTTAAAACTTAAACACTTTCAATATTTTATCACATTTTTTTACATTAAACAATTTATTTTAAATCCACTTAGCTTTTTAACATTATATACTCTATTTAATTTATATTTGGTTAAAATTAAGGTTGTTTTTTTAACTATATAAAAATCCTATTATTTATAAAATAAAGAAGCTATTTCATAAATATAAGTTTATGCTAGCTTCTTTTCCCCTAATTATTTATAAGTATTTTTATGGCTGTTTGTGTGAGTTATTCTATCTTTTCTTTCATTATACTTTCCTGGTCCAAATCTTTCATCTAAACTTAAATATCCAGTTACTCTTGATATTCCTTGTATATCCATACCACCACACTTAGGACATTTTATTTCACTACCATGAAGACTTTCTCCACAATTTTTACAATATCTTATATGGAAGTTAACACCCATATATCCTATATTGGTATTTGTAAAAGCATAGTCTATTATGTCTTTTATAATATCTGCTGTTGGATTATCATCAACTTCTATATAACTTATATGTCCTCCATTGCATAACTTATGATATGGAGCTTCTATATCTATTTTCCTCTTTATTGATATAGGATATCCTACTGGAACATGATAACTATTTGTATAATATTCCTTATCAGTAACTCCCTTTATAATTCCAAAGGTTTTTTGGTCTTTTTTTATAAATTTACCTGAAAGTCCTTCTGCTGGTGTTGCATAGGCACTCCAATTTAAGTGAGTTTCCTCTGTAAATTCATCAACCTTTTCTCTTAAATATGTAATTATTCTTAAACCTAATTCTCTTGATTCTTCACTTTCTCCATGATGCTTTCCTGTTAAAGCAACTAAAGTTTCTGCAAGACCAATAAATCCTATTCCCCAAGTACCTTGTTTCAAAATTGGCTCTATAGAATCTTCTTGACCTAGATTTTCTGCCCCTTTCATTAAATGTTGCCCAACAACAAAAGGTAAATCCTTAACTCTTAAATTCTTTAATACACTATATCTATGAAGCAAAGATTCCTTTGCTAAATGAATTTTTTCTTCAAATAGCTTAAAAAATAATTCTATATTTTCCTTTGATTGTATTCCTATTCTAGGAAGATTTATTGTTACAGGAGCTATATTTCCTCTTCCCTTACAGCCTGGTTCTCCATTTATATTTTTCATAAGATAAGTTCTACATCCCATGGTAGCAGGCATATATCCTTTATCATAATATTCTTTATTAAAATCAGCATCTATATTCATAAATGTTGGGTTCATTCTCTTTGCTGCAACTCTACATGCTAATTTATATAAATAATTGTATGGTGCAGCCTCTTCTCTATTTACACCAGATTTAACTCTAAATATTATATTAGGGAAAATAGGTTGTTCTCCTTTTCCAAGTCCTTTTTCATACTCTAATAAAAATATTTCACAAAGTAGTGCTGCATCTTTGTTTTTAGGTATTCCTAAATTTATTGAGCTAAATGGTACCTGTGAACCTGCTCTTGAATAGTGATAGGTAAGACTTTGAAGTTATCTCTATCTTTTCCCCCACTCCACACCGTACGTGAGGCTTTCGTCTCATACGGCGTTCCATCGATTAAATTGGTATTTACATTTCATTTCTTTTATGAGACTAATTTGCAAACTGTAATGTTATAATTTCCGACTAACTTGCGTAATTTATTTATCTTATTTAACATTTTTGTATTAACATTATATTTTTTCAATATTCTTCTCTGTGTTTCTGATTTGTTGGTGTGTATTAATAAGTGTATCTCTTCTAACAAAAATACTAAATTATCATATTTATCAGTTCCACCTTGTGACCTTGGTATTTTATGATGACAATGCATATTATTTAGTTCTAGGTTTAGACCTGTTATTGCACATCTACCACTTTGAGCACAAAATAGTGATAGTCTATTATCATTATATTCTACTGAGCGTTTAGGTACTGGATTGTTCATTATTGTGCTAATCACATATGAATTTACACTTTCTAACTTTGCATGTATAAGCTTTCTGCCTTCTGTTGTGTAGCTACATATCTTATGATTGAAGATGATTGGTTTTGAAAATCTAACGCCAGATATTGGATACATTGCTATGCCTCCAATAAAGTATTGCTTACGATTCTTATATTGACCATAAAGCTTTATATAAGTATCATTTGCTTTTCCTTTATTTTTTGCTACACGTTTAAATTTCCATCTTATATATGAAATCATATCATGTTCTATATTTCCAAAATCTTCACTCACTAAAGTTGCAACTTTATTATAGTTATGAATTCCTAATATCATTGCATTTAACTTATACATTTCTTTGTTTGTATTGTCATTACAAACATTGATAATTCTTTCTTTTAGTTGTCTTTTGATTCGTTGCTTTTCTTTATCCAGTACTTTGCTCTTTACAACATATTTTTCTTTTCCATCTTTCACCTTTTTAACTGCTTTTATTTTGAATCCTAAAAATTCAGAGTAGTTTGTTTTGAGATTAACTATTTTTGATTTTTCTGGACTTATCTCTAATTTTAATCTCTTATCAATCCAATCTTCTATTGCATTGTATAGTTTTACTGCATTTTCATAGCTTGTTGTAAAGATTTTGAAGTCATCTGCATATCGCACTATAAAGCAAGGTTTTAGATTGGTTCTTTTTAGTGCTAATAGTCTATTGCTGGTGTTTTTATATGGCTTATTTGTAATTCTACCAAAATTGGTAACTTGTTTTGCTTCAAAACCTAACCATTGACTATCTATCCACCAATCTAACTCATTTAAGACTACATTGGCTAATAATGGAGATAATATACCACCTTGGAGAATACCTTTAGTAGGAATGCCTTCCCCTTCTATTTCAGCCTTAAGCATTTTACTGATTATACATATTACTTTTTTATCCCTTATTCCCAAACTCCATAATTGTTTAATTAATTTTCCATGGTCTACATTATCAAAGAAACCTTTGATATCTACATCTACTACATAATGACATTTACAGTTATTTATATAGTAGTAGCTTTTTGCTATTGCATTATGTGTTGACCGATTAGGTCTAAATCCATAGCTGTCATTATGAAATTTTGCTTCCAGTATGGGTTCAAGAATTTGTAAGAAACATTGTTGTATTAATCTGTCTTCAATTGTTGGAATTCCTAAAGGTCTCAATTTTCCATTCTTTTTTGGAATATATTTTCTACGAATACTATGAGGTTTGTAGTCTTGTAATCTATGTCTTACATAGTTTACTATTTTATCCTCATCTAAATTTCCTATATCTAATATAGTAGTATTATTGATTCCTTTAGTTTTACCACCTTTATTACTTTTAATATTTCTGTATGCAAGTAGAATATTTTCTTTGCTTATTATAAGATTATATATTTTATTGAAGTTTTGATTTTGTTTACTTCTTTTATACAAATTATCAAAGATAGATTGCATATTATAGTATTCATTATTTCTCAACTTCTTTTTCTTTAATGTTTTTCTTTCTTTTGTCGGCATAAGTTAGCTTCAACACCTTTCTTTAGTTTCCTAATTACTTTGCGTTTACGCTTCTTTTAGTCTTACTCGAACCTTATATTTATTATAACTTTACATTTTCAATTTAACCGACTTGAGGCTATCCCTCCACTCCTTGTTATCAGAGTTTCAATGGTACTATGCCTCTACTCTCACTTAGATTAAGATATGTTATAGATTTAAGTCATTTCCATATCAACATTTCATTGAGTGATAATCTCTCCATGTTCTAAGCTTTCCTTGTTCCTATATCTCTATCCTTTCATATGAACTTAGATTTCTTCTATGCACCTGTTACACACTTTTAAAGCTAAGAGCCTTTAACTCTTAATGGTCTTTCATAACGCACAATTTTACTCAACCACATGTAACACTCGACTTGACGAGCCATGTGCATTTCTACACACTACACTATAGGTGTTTTATCTCGAAGATTCGTCGGTGCTTTGTTAAGGCACATCCTAATCATATTCATTTTATGGACTCCCAGCCTATAGACTACATCATTTACCTCTAAACGACTTTCGTATAATTACGGTAGTTCTCAGCTGACTTCACCGAGCTTTTAACATTAGGCTAATTATCATAGCTTTATCTGCTAATCGGAGTATTAGAGGTGCACTTCAAGACGTTACTCTATCATTTTACAACTCAAGATATAAGTTCTAATAAATGATTATAAATTTCTTATATTTTTAAATACCAGATATTGTTAATATTTTAAATTATCATTTATTAGGCATAACTTTTCATTATGCAACAAGTCGCACATGCATTGTATTAAGATTATAAATAACCCCTTGCATTGCTTGATGAACTCTACTTATAAGTTTCTTTTCAACTAATTCATCTATTTTACTATCTTCTATTCCTAAATCTAAAAGCTCTTTTCTTATTTCTTGTCTAGTAGGCTCTATAAAGATTGACATATCATTATCAAAATCAGGATGTGATTGACCTCCAAACATATCATTTTGAGTTGACTGAAGAAGTATACAAGAAAGTTCTGCAGCTGTTTCTATTCTTTTTGGAATATTTATTGTTCCATAGCCTGTATTAAATCCATTTTCTAAAACTTCTCTTGTTGGTATATGAAGACAATTTGTTGTTAAATTATAACTATCTAAATCATGATAATATAAATCTCCTACTTCATGAAGTTTAGCTAAATACTTAGGCATGGTAGCTAAGTTATGCCATTTATTTGATTCAGAAGCTATTCTTAAAAGCTTTGAACTAAAATTATTTCCAACATTAGCATTATCTCTATCAGTTTCAACACCAATTTTTTCAATTGTTTGCATTAAATCAGATTTTATATCTCTAATTTTTGTTCTTTCAATTCTATAACTTGAATATGCATTTGCAATATCTTTATAGGATTCATCAACTAATGCTTTTTCAACTAAATTTTGAATTTCTTCAACATCTATTTTTTCTTTTTCTATGCTTCTAATTGACCCAACTACTCTTTGAACAGTTTCAGAAACCTGACTTCCTTCAAGGTCTGAACCAACATCTGTAGCCGCCCCTTTAATAGCTTGAGCTATCTTTCCTCTATCAAATTCTACTTCTCTTCCATCCCTCTTTACAACATATAGCATTAAAACACCCTCTTAAACACAATATCTAGTATAATCACTAAATTATTATACTTTATTCTATTACTTATATCAATTATTCATTTTTTTAATTTATAGGTATTTTTATATCTAAATTTTATTTATGTCTATTTTTCTCTTTATATCTACTCATTTTAAATTTGACTTATTTTTATATACTGCTATTGAATAATCATATCAGTTCTGATATATTAAAACTATATCAATAGTGATATGATTTTAATAGTATCAATTCTGATATAGATTTATAATATATTTATTTTTTGGAGGTATAAAATGCAAAAAATAGCTATTTTAACAGATAGTGCATCTGATTTAGATATTGAAATAATGGAAAAATATAATATAAAATTTGCTCCATTTAGGATAATATATTCAACTGGAGAATATGAAGATAAAGTAACAATTCATGCTGATGAGGTTTATAGCAGATTAAAAGAAGAAATGCCTAAAACTTCACTTCCTAGTGCTGAAAGAATAAATAGCATATTAAATACTTTAGAAGAAGAAGGATACACTCATGTTATCTCTATAAATATATCTTCTGAACTTTCTGGTACTGGAAATTCCATAAGATTAATTTTAGAAGACCATCCAAAGCTTACTTCTTTTGTTTATGATTCAAAAACTCTTACTATTGCTGAAGGTTATATTGCTCTTCAAGCTGCAATAATGGTTAAAGAAGGAAAAAGCTTTGAAGAAATAATTAATATACTTCCTACTTTAAGAAAAAAATCTCATGTATATTTTACTTTAAATACATTGGAATATCTAAAAAAAGGTGGTAGAATTGGAAGGGTAAGTGGTACAATAGGAGAGCTTCTCAACTTAAAGCCAATAATATTAGTAGATGATGATGGTATTTATACCACTGTTGCTAAAGTAAGAGGAAGAAAACAATCCTTATCTAAGCTTACTGGAATTATAAAAGACTATTTATCTAAGGGTAAATGTAACATATGGATTATGCATGGAGATGCCTTTGAAGAAGGTAAAGAATTTTTTGAATCAATAAAACAACTTGATAATATAAATGAAATACATTTTTCTTATATAGGACCTGCACTTGGAGTTCATACTGGACCTGGATTAATAGGAGCATTTATATACGAGGTTTAAGTTATTATGAGTGATCTTAATCTTATGAGTAAAGAAGAGATTAAAGCTGAAGAAAAAAGATTATATGAAGAATATAAAGCTAAACTTTCTGAGCTAAAAAAAGTTCAAAAAGAAAAGGAATCTGTTGGGCAAATTTTTACTAAAGGCCTACTTCCTATATATATTCTTCACATTTTAAGTATAGAACCATCTAACGGAAGTGATATATCAAAAAAAATTGGTGAAAGAACTAATGGTTTGTGGATTCCAAGTACAGGTGGTATATATCCTTTATTAAAAAAATTTGAAAAACAAGGTCTTATTATAGGTGAATGGGATAATCCCAAAAAAAAGTTTCAAAAAATTTATAAACTTACAAAAGAAGGTATGATAGATTTTGAAGAAAAAAAGAAACTTTTAAAACCTAAAATAGAAGAATCTTTAATGGTTTTTAAAATAATATATAGTGATATTTATTAACAAAATGTATATATTTTTTAATTATGGCCATCCTAAAAATTAGGATGGTGATAATTATGAAAGGGTTATTAATTGATAAAAATGATTTTGAAGGATTTGTATCTTTACAAGATGGTTTAATTATATCAGTTCCTTTATCTTCAATTAGTAAAGATACTGTAGGAAGCACTGTAGATTTTTTATATAGTTATTCAAATCATAAATCTCCTAATAATAACTTTGTTAATTTTTTCTAAACATTTCATATATAAAAAACCTCAGAAATTTCTGAGGTTTTTTATTATTCTACTTCAATTGCATTTACTGGGCAACTATCTGCAGCTTCTTGTGCTGCTTCTTCACAATTTTTAGGGACTTCTTCTTGAAAAGCTTCTGCCTTTCCATCATCACCCATTCGAAAAACTTCTTCGCATATACTAGGACATAATCCACAAGCTATACATGTATCTTTATCTACTTTAGCTTTCACTTAAATCTCTCCTTTGTTATTAAAATACATTACTTAGTATTCCAATAAAAAAAGATTTTATTCTAAGTATTAATATAAGCCTTCAAATATTAGCGAAAATAGTGGACTGTCTATTACATAATCTTCAGCTTTTCCCTTTTCTAAAGCTTCTGTAAACTCTAAGTCTATTGGTAATTCTCCAATTAAAGGAACACCTAAATATTCTGCATGTTCTTCTGCAGATTTCTTACTAAATACAGGTAGCTTGTTGCCACAATCTGTACAAGTTATGTATGACATATTTTCTACTACCCCTTTAATTTTTACTCCTATCTTTTGAGCCATTATTACAACCTTTTTAACAATCATTGATACCATATCTTGTGGAGTTGATACAATTATTAATTCTTTTATTGGGAACTGTTGCATAACTGTTAAAGCAATATCTCCTGTTCCTGGAGGCATATCAATTAGTAAATAATCTAAATCCCCCCAAACAGTATCTGTGTATAATTGTTGAAGTACTCCTGTTATAACTGGTCCTCTCCATATTAAAGGTTCATCCTCAACCTTAGTAACTAAATTCATTGACATAACCTTAATACCACTTTCAGTTTCTACTGGTTCAAATTTAACTGTATTTTCATCTACAGGCATCATTCTTGCTCTCTTTTCATTTATTCCAAAAAATCTAGGCATAGAAGGTCCTGTTATATCTCCATCTAATACTCCTACTGAATATCCCTTTTTTCTTAACATAGAAGCTACTATTCCTGTTATTGTAGATTTTCCAACTCCACCTTTACCACTAATAACTCCTATAATATTTTTAACATTGCCATACTTAGGTAATATCTTTAAACTTATATTACTTGATGGACATGTATTTGTGCCTTGAGATGCACAAGATTCTTTACTTGGACAATTTGAACAATCACTCATTTTTTAATATCTCCTTATAACCTTACCAATTTTCTGGTTTAGTATTTACTTTACCTATATCAATATTCCAACCTTTACTTTCATATAGGGCAGATACATAATAGGTTTCATAAATTTTATTTTTCTTATCGTCTACTGTAATTGTAGTTTTAAATATTTTACTGCTATATCCTCTATTTTTTACAGTTATAACAGTATCAAAATCATCACTATTATTTTCAACTAAAGTTGTTTTTGGCAATATTTTATCTATATCTTTTTTAAATTGTTCTAAATCTGTTGAAAACATATATTTTAAACAATCTACATCACCAGCAATATTTACTCCAACTTTATTATCTTCCTTTAAATCATCTTTTTTTGCTTCAAGAACATCTAATATACACTTGTAATATACATCTTCAAAATCTCTTGGCTTTCTTACAAAAGATAAGTTATTTATAATAGTATCATCTAAATTTTTTGATATAAGATATGCTTTTTCATCATCATAAAAATTTCCTGTATCACTATCACTAGCACTTACAACATATTTATATGACTTAGCTTCTTCTCCAATATATATATCAAAAATATAATCAGCATCTAATGTACTTTTAGATTCCTTTACCTTTCCTGAAGACACTATATCGTATATATTATTTATTGCATTTTTATCAGTTACTACAAACCTAAAACCTGCATCTCTTGTACTTTGTATTACTATTTGACTAACCTTGTTTTCTTTTATATATTCAAAATCTTTATTTTTTAATCCAAGCTTAACCATACCATTATCTACAAGTTCACATCCTGAAAATAAAGTAGATATTATTATAACCAAAGTAATAAGTAATATTTTACTCTTCTTCATTCACATTGACTGCTACTTAAAATGTACTCAAATATAAACATTTTAAGAATCTTACTGTTTCAACGTATCTGTTTTGGCAATGAATAAATTCAAAGCTACTTACATTTGGTATAATACTTCCATTTGGTATAATACTTCACAGTCGTAAATTCCCCACTAGCCATGGGTACATATTTAGATAAATGTTTATTCTTCATCATTCCTTTTACATTTAAATCTTCAATAGTAATAAACTTTGGTTTTTGGTTTATTATATTTGAAATTGTTTTGTTAACATAATCAGTTCTTATATTGTCTAATTTATGATGAAGTTTTTGTACCTTAACTATTTGTTTTTTTATATTTGATTTAGTAGCAGTTACTCCTTTCTTTTTTAAATTTTCATATTTTTTTGAGAGTTTTTTCTTCTCTCTTTTTAATTTCTTTTCTATTTTTCTTATTTTTTCTGTTTTATTTATATTTTTATATTTTTCACCATTTGAACATATTGCAAAATCCTTTAAACCTAAATCTATACCTATTCCTTCATTTGTATTTTTAGAAACAATGGGCATATGAACATCAATAACAACTGATACATAATATCTATCAGCTTTTTTAGATACTGTTCCACTAATAACTTTTGCACCTACTTTTATATATCCATATTCTTTTAATCTTACATTTTTTAATGTAGGTATCATTATTCTATGACGTTCTATTTTAAAGTCACCTTTATTATTCTTAGTATTACATTTGATTATGTTTGAGTATATTTTTAATAACTATTATTCATCTACTTTCTAAACTTATGAATATTAAATACTAAAATTCCTATAATCAATGTAAATATAGCTATAAATTGTGATGTGGAAAGTACACCTACATTACCTCTTGGGTCATTTCTTAAAAACTCAATAATAAATCTTCCTATGCTATATATAATAACATATAATCCAAAAGTTTTACCCTTATCTTTTTTCTTCTTAAGATACCATAATAAAAATATTCCTAATGCAAAATCAAAAATAGATGAATAAATTTGTGTTGGATGAAGATGTATTCCTGTTGGTGCTAGTGAATTAACACCTCTTGGAAATACTATTGATAATGGAAAATTTGTTTCTGCTCCATAACAACATCCTGCTAAAAGGCATCCCATTCGTCCAAATCCTTGAGCTATTGCTACAGCTGGAACTAAACAATCTAAAACTTCAAGTGAGCTCCACTTTTTCTTTTTACAATATAAAAATACTGTTAATGCTCCTAAAATAATAGCACCATAAATAACAAATCCATTTCCAAATTCAAGTAATATAGATGGGTCATTAATTATATCTTCAATTTCTGTTATTATAAATAATAATTTTCCACCTATAACTCCCATAATTACAGTTAATATTATTAGGTTAAATATTTTATCTTCATTATAACCCCTTTTTCCTGCATTTTTGGTAAATATGTATGCTGCACATATTATTCCTATTGCAATCATTAATCCATAACCATAAATGTGGAATCCAAATATATTAAATAACTCTGGCCTCATATTCCCTCCTATTTTTATGTTTTTATAGTATATTAGGAGACGCTTAAATAGCCTCTCCTAACATAACTAAATTATAATACTTTCATATGTTATTAGCAAATCTTTATTATCTCATTGGAATAACTACAGTAGATTTTTGATAGTCATAAAACATAAGCCAACATCCAATTTCTTTATTTTTAATCCAAGTTACAAATCCTGTTTTTCCTGCATAAGGTTGTTCATCTACTTCTTTAGTTCCAGGAACACCATAAACTATATAATCAACATTACCATATTGATTATATTTATATCCAAGCATAAAATAACCATACTTTTTTATATAAGGATAATAGTTTATCATTGGATAATATACTATGTTGTACTTATTATAATCTGATATATCACACATATCATCAATGGAATTAATTTTTACCTTATACCACTTACAATATTTTATTTCATTAAATTCACCAACAACTTCTTCAAATCCACTTGTTACTTGTGTGAAAAATTGCCCTAAAGCTCCATTTAGTTTAAATGTCTTGTTACTTTTTCTATAACCTTCTAAATTTAAGTTTCTATTTTCTTCTAAGTTATATTCTATAGTTTCTTTAGGTTCTTCCTCTTCTTCTTCATAGTGAAAATTTTCTTTTTTTCTTTCTTCAATTTTTCTTTCATAGTCTTCAAAGGTAATAGGGATTTCTCCTCTAGTAAGGCAAGGGTCTTGAAAATCTATATCCTCTTTTCTTTCACATTTTTCCTCATTACATTTACAATTAGGACATTCTTTTTCTTCCTCTTTGCCTTTATCTTTATGGTGATGTTTTTCTTCCTTTTCACATTCTATTTCTTTATGTTCGTGCTTTTCACACTTAGTACATTCTACCTTCTCAGCTTTTTCTTCCTTATGCTCACATTTTACCTCATTAGAATTACTCTTTTCTTCTTTATGGTCTTTGCATTCTTTCTCTTTATGTGCTTCCACTTCTTCAAGGGCTTCTTCATTACGTTTTTTGCAAGGTTCTTCTTTGCTATCATTTTTACAAGGCTTTTCTTTTTTATCCTCATATTTTTTACAATCACAATTGCTTTCTTCTTTTTTCTTAGATTCTTTTTTTTCGCAGTCCTTCTCTTCTATCTTAACTGCTTTTTTTTCTTCCACTTTAGCTTCTTTTTTCTCTTTTTCACTAATCATCTTATTAGCATCATCACATTTTATAATTTTTACATTTTTCCATCCACTACAATCAGATTCACCATTTATAAAACCATACATTAAAAAACTAGGTTTACCATCTTTATATTTATATATTCCTGCACCTGATATCTTATCATAAGAGAAATTTAGCCCTGCAATATCATTAATATAATAATCTTTATATGCTTCTCCTTTACCTAATTCATCTACCTTTAAGGAGCCTAGGTCTACTATTTTTTTCATATCTTTTTTATAGCAGATAAGTACCATGAAATATTCATTATCACTTTTTAAATTTTGAGTATAAAATGATATTTTGCATTTATCACTTTTAGCTTCTATCTTTGCATATCCAGATAGAGGCTTTTCTCCATCTTTTAAGTGCTCCTTTTCATCCTCCTGTAGTATTATGAAGTTTCTATACAATTTGTTATTATGTGACAAGCTCCTATTCCTCCACACATAGATTATTTCAATAAATTATATGCATATGTGTGAATATTATTCTCTAATTACTTTATATTATATATTTCATCAGCTAACTTAGCGAACTCTTCAAGACTAAGTGTTTCCCCTCTTCTCTTTGGGTCAATACCAGCCTTTTCAAAAGCTAATTCTAAATTTTCTTTAGGAAGTCCTAAAAATTTAATTCCATTCCACAATGTTTTTCTTCTCATATTAAAAGAATTTCTTATAATATCAAACATTAATTTTTCATCTTTTACATTAACTCTTGGTTCACTTAACTTATCAAGCCTTATAACAATAGAATCAACTTTAGGTCTTGGAATAAAACAACTTGGTGCTACTCTTCTTACAATTTTAGTATTGCAATAATATTGAACCATAAGAGATAAAGCTCCATATTCTTTACAATTAGGTTCTGCATCTATTCTTTCTGCAACTTCTTTTTGAATCATTATTGTTAATGATTTAAATTTATAATCTTCTTTTAAAAGTCTAGCTATAATAGGAGTTGTTACATAGTAAGGTAAATTAGCTACAAGTTTAACACTTTTTTCTTCTCCTATTATTTCATTAAAATCAACTTTTAAAGCATCATTATGTATTAATTTAAAATTAGGCTCTTCTCCTAATTCAGTTTGTAAAATTGGAATTAAATCATTATCTAATTCTATAGAAACTACCTTTTTAGCCTTGCATAAAAGCTTAGCTGTAAGAGAGCCTACTCCAGGTCCTATTTCTATTACTAAATCTTCATCATTTACCTCTGCCCCTTCTACTATATCAGTAAGAACAGATTCATCTATTAAAAAGTTTTGCCCTAAACTCTTTGAAAATTTAAAATTATACTTCCTTATTAATTCTTGGGTATTATAATTTTTTATATCCATTAATTATTCTCCTAATTCCTCTGTTATTTTATTTATAGCTTTTATAAATTCTTCCTTACTTATACCATAATTATTTAATCTTGAAAGAGTTTGTGCTGCATTTCCATAACCTATTCCAAGTTCTTTTCCTAAAATAATTCTTCTCTTTTTAGAATCAGGTTGACCTGCTAGTTTAAAATGGTATAAATCTTGCATATTATAAAAGTCATTTTTTTCTTCTAAAGTAATTTTAGCATTTTCTAAAGCCTTAATTATAACTTCTGGAGTTGCATTTTCCACACCAATATCTCCATCTTTTAAACCATCTTCTTGTGCTATATAAGCATGCTTTATTCCCTTTACTCTTTTAGAAATAATACTTCTAATTTTTTCTCCAGCAAAATCTGGGTCAGTCAAAACTATAACACCTTTTCTTTTTTGAGCTTCTTTTATTCTTGCTATTACCTTTGCATTTATTCCAAATCCACCAACAGCTATCATTTCAGCATCTACAGCTTTTTTAACTGCTGCTATGTCATCTCTTCCCTCTACCACTATAACTTCCTTTATCAAAACAATACTTCCTTTCCTTAAATTTAGTTATTATTTATTATATCAAACTTTCTAAAGAAGTGTGAAATTATTACTCTTTATTATTAAGCTTAACAAGTTATATGTAATTTAATACCCAATATAACTTCAAAAAAAAATAGCCCTTGCACTTTTTAGTACAATGACTATTTTAGTTTATTTATATATAATTGCTTATCAAATTATTCTATATAAATCATATTACCATTCACCAGGGTATGCTATAACAACAATTTCTTTATTTCTTCTACCCCAGTTTACACATTCTCGATGTGTATCAAAATATAAATCTATTACATTTCCTTTAACAGCTCCGCCAATATCTGCAGCTACAGCGTAACCATAATCCTCAACCCAAACTTTACTTCCTAAAGGAATAACTGTTGGATCAACAGCTATTGTACTTATGCCATTTGGATCTCTTTTTAAACTTCTTCCTGAGTAAGTTCTATCTGAACTACTACTTGCGGTATAAGCAGTTGCACTTGCAGTAAACTTCTTCTTGCCATAAATATCTCCGCCTCTGTTAACAACACCATCCATTGTTCCCATTGCTATTATTTCACTTTGTGCTTCTTTTATAACCTTAGCCGCAATTTGTTCTCTTTCAACCTCTACGCCATCATGTTTTACAACTTCATAAGTTACTTCTTGTTCTCCATTGATACCTTCTTGTTTTACAACATCTGGCTGTATTGAATATCTTGTATTATCTTCTATAATTTCTGTTGAATATTTTATTTCTTGCTTTTCTACTACTTTTTCTACTTCTACATCTGTTATTTTTACTTCCATGCCATCTTCAATTTTTGATGATAAAGCAGGTTCAACTATATCTTGTTCTTTATAATCTATTCCTGATTCTTTTAGTTCATCCTTTTCTGCTTCAAGCATGTCCTCAACTGTATCCTCAGCTGTTAATAGCTCTTTTTGCTCTTGACCTGCCATTACAACTTTTACTTGTACAGCTCTTTTAATTTCAATTTTTTGATTTTCTGTTACTTCGGTATCTAATGATGGTTCAATCTTGTCTTTTTCTAACACTTCTATTCCCTTATCATCCAGTGCCTCTTTAACAGTCCCTTTGTATGTGACAAATGTTTCTTCTTTTCCGTCTATACTTATAATTACTGTTTTTCTCATATTAACAATCAAAACAGTGGATATGATAATTGCTGCTATTATCATCCCGCTTATTATTTTTGCCTTAGGACCGTTAGAAAAACTCTTTTTTAATTTTTTAAAGTTTTCTATCATAGTATTTCCCTCCTTTGGCAAGAGCAACAAGGTCATTATACACTAGACTTATTTAATTTGTCAAATCTATTTCCTATTAATGTAAATATATATCCTATAAATTAACATTTTTGTTTTATAAATTTTAATTAAATTAAAGTGTTTTTATTGAAATCGATTGTTAAAATTAATTTTTTTGTTATTTTATTTATATTTTAAATTTTTTTATTTCCCAAAACCTCTTTAAAAATCTATTGTATTTTAAATAGATTTTGCAAGTTTTCATTCACTTTTAAGTTAAGTTCTTTAGGATTAATTTCTTTTATCTCTGAAATTTTTTCTATTACATATTTAATATAACTTGATTTATTTCTTTTTCCTCTATTAGGTTCAGGAGCCATGTAAGGGCAATCAGTTTCCACTAATAATCTTTCAACAGGTACTTCCTTTACTACTTTTACAACCTTTTTAGCATTTTTAAAGGTTACAACTCCTGTTACTCCAATATAATATCCTAACTTTAAACATTCCTTTGCAAACTCTACACTTCCTGAAAAACAATGTACAACACCTTTAACATTAGGAAATTCCTTAATTATATTTAAAGTATCTTCATGAGCATCCCTATCATGTATTATTACAGGAACATTAAGCTCTTCTGCCAATTTCATATGTCTTCTAAAGACATCTTTTTGAATTTCTTTATCTGGATTTTCATCCCAATAATAATCAAGGCCTATTTCTCCTATTGCTTTAACTTTAGGATTTTTTTTAATAATATCTTTAAATTCATCAAGCATTTCATCTTTAAATTCATCAGCATTTTCTGGATGAATTCCTACTGCCCCATAAATAAAGTCATATGTATTAATTAATTCACAGGTTTTTGCAATACTTTTATATGAAGAGGAGCAATTCATTATACCAATTACTCCTTCATTTTTAAGTTCTTCAAGAACTTCTTTTCTATCATTATCAAACTCTTCATCATCATAATGAGCATGACTATCAAAAATTTTATATTCTGTGTTCATGTATAATCACTTCCTAAATTAATTTTTATTTATATTATACACTAACACAAATCTTTTATATATTTTTTAATTTTTTAAAATGTTTCTCATTATCTTCTACTATTTTTTCAATTTCTCTTTTTATATCAGGTTCTAAATCCTCATGCTCTGCAATAAATTTATTTCCTTGCTCAATTCCCATATTCATTGCTTTTATTGCATAGTCTAATACTTTTTCATCAGAATCCACAACCATAAGCTTTATTTCTTCCCAAGCCTCTCCAAGCATTCCTATAAACCCTAAAGTATCTGTGGCATCTCCACCTAACAATTCTATTCTATGGGTTATGGCCTCTTCATGTCTTTTAAAAGATTCCACTATAATTCTTAGTTCATTTTTTAGTTTTTCATCCTGAGCCTTTTCTAAATAATCCTTAAAAGTAGCACCCCCCATATGAACTCCTCTAAGAAATTTATTTAAATCATCAATTAATTTTTGGTTTTCCAATTTTATCACCTCAAATTTAGTATCCTTTTATTTGAGGATTTTATTCATATTTTTAACCAAACTAATATTATCTAACTATACTTCCTGTTGGTAAATCCCCAGGATTAACAACTGATAATATGCTATCATCATCTGTTGAAGCTGCAAGTATCATACCTTGAGATAGTTCTCCTCTTAATTTAACAGGTTTTAAATTAGCAACTAAAACTACATTCTTTCCTATTAAATCTTCTGGTTTATAGAATTTTGATATTCCTGATACAACCTGTCTTTCTTCTCCACCTAAATCTACTTTTAATTTTAAAAGTTTCTTAGCTCCCTTAACTGGTTCGCAATCTTTAACTTTAACTACTCTTAAATCTAGTTTTTCAAAATCTTCTATAGTTATTTCTTCTTTAATTGGAGTAATTGGCTTTTTAATAGCTGCTTTTTGAGCTTCTGATATAGCTTCTAATTCCTTAAGCTTTTCATGAACATCAATTCTTGGGAATAAATTATCTCCCTTTACTACTTTAGTTCCAGCAACTGTTCCATCAAAAGATGATAATGAAACCCAATCAGTTTTAGAAGCATTTATTTGCTTATTTATTTTTTCTGATGTATCTGGTAAGAATGATGATAATAAAATTGATGATATTCTTAAAGATTCTATTAAGTTATATAAAACAGTTCCTAATCTTTCTTTCTTTTCTTCATCCTTTGCTAATATCCAAGGTGTTGTTTCATCTATATATTTATTAGCTCTTCCTATAAGAGCAAATACATGTTCAATAGCTTCTGGTATATTTAACTTTTCTACTGAGGCTTCAACCTTACTTGGAGTAGCTAATGCTAGGTTTATAAGTTCATCATCTATAGCTTCTTTTGCAGTTGGACTTGGAATTATTCCTCCAAAATATTTTTCAACCATTGCAACTGTTCTTGATAATAAGTTTCCTAAATCATTACAAAGGTCTGAGTTTATTTTATTTATGAATATTTCATTGTTAAATAATCCATCTGAACCAAATGGAATTTCTTTTAATAAATAATATCTAACAGGGTCTACTCCAAAGCTGTTAACTAAAGTTACAGGGTCTACTACATTTCCTTTAGACTTAGACATCTTTCCACCATCAACTAAAAGCCATCCATGACCAAATACCTTCTTTGGTAGAGGTAAATCTAAAGCCATTAACATAATTGGCCAATAAATAGTGTGGAATCTTAATATATCCTTACCTATTAAATGAACATCTGCAGGCCAGTATTTTTCAAACTTTTCTGTATTATCACTTCCATAGCCTAAAGCAGTTATATAGTTTGTTAAAGCATCTATCCATACATACACAACATGCTTTGTATCAAAGGTTACTGGAATTCCCCAGTCAAAGCTTGTTCTTGAAACACAAAGGTCTTGAAGTCCTGGTTTTAAGAAATTATTTATCATTTCATTTTTTCTTGATTCTGGTTGAATAAAATCTGGATGGTCTTCTATATACTTTATAAGTTTATCTGCATATTTACTCATTTTGAAGAAATATGCTTCTTCCTTAGACTTTTCTACTGGTCTTCCACAGTCTGGGCACTTTCCATCTACTAATTGAGTTTCTGTCCAGAAAGATTCACAAGGGGTACAATACATTCCTTCATATGAACTTTTATAAATATCTCCTTGGTCATAAAGCTTTTTAAATATCTTTTGAACAGCTTCTACATGATACTCATCTGTTGTTCTTATAAATTTGTCATAACTTATGTTCATCATCTTCCAAAGGTCTTTTATTCCAGCTACAACTTCATCAACATGCTCCTTTGGAGTTATATTTTTTTCTTCTGCTATTCTTTGTATTTTTTGACCATGTTCATCTGTTCCTGTTAAAAACATTACATCATAGCCAGTTAATCTTTTAAATCTAGCTATTGCATCTGCTGCAACAGTTGTATAGGTATTTCCTATATGTAGTTTTGTTGATGGATAATAAATTGGTGTTGTTATATAGAATGTTTTTTTACACTCATTACACATTACTTTTTCCTCCTCTAAATAAGAAATAATTTATAAAAAAAATCTCTATATAAGCACTATTATTGCCTATATAGAGACGTAATAAACTAATTATTTACGTGTTACCACTCTATTTTATTTCTGCTTCACAACAGAAACCTTATTAAGTGACTACCATCACTATTCAATATAACGGTTGATTCCGTAATCTCCTAACAAAAAAATTTTTGCTTAAAGATTCTGCTCCAAGACCATCTTCATAAGACTTTCTGCCACAAGCTTTCACCATATACTTGCTCTCTTTAGACCATTTTTCTTATTACTCTTCTCTTCTTTGCATTTAATTTCATGATAAATCAAAAATTTTTACATGTCAATTTATTTTTTATCTTATTCTATTTATGTTTTACATTAATTTATTTTATTGGTTTTTATATGTTAGTTTTGATATAATTTGATTAATTTGTTATAATATATAAGCAAAAGTAGGGATTTCATTTTTCATATAGGAGGGTGGGAATTTATTATGAAAAAGAAAGTAACTTTTAGTGATATAGCCAAATATACAAATTTTTCAAAAACAACTATTTCAAGATACTTTAATAATCCTCAATCTTTAACTGAGGAAACTAAAAATAAAATTAAAGAAGCATTAACTATATTAGATTATAAAGAAAATAAGGTTGCAAAGTGTTTAGCAAATGGAAAAACTGAAATAATTGGAGTTATAGTTCCTAATTTATTTTTAGATTATTATTCAAAAATTTTAAATGACATAATTAATACATATCCTAAAAACAAATATAAATTTTTAGTTTTTTTAGGACATAGTGATCCTAAACAAGAAATGAATTACATAAAAGAGCTTATGGCTTATCAAATTGAAGGATTAATTATTTTAACTCATTCAATTTCATCTGAAACATTAAGAGATTTAGATATTCCTATAGTTGGCATAGAACGTGAAGATAAGTATATCTCTAGTGTTAATAGTAATAACTATTCTGGGAGCTATGAAGCTGTAAATTTATTAGTTGAAAATAAATGTGATGAACTTTTTCATATTAATAACTTACCTAATGAAAAAATTGCAGCTTATGACCGTATAAAGGCCTTTGAAAATGTTTGTAATGAAAATAACAAAGAACCTCATTTTTATTTTAGAGATTTTAATGAGTCCTATGATGATACATATAAAGAACTTTTTAATATCTATAAAGAAATAGAAAGTAACTTTCCAAATTGCAAAAAAGGTATCTTTTTAAGTAATGATATTTATGCAAATATATTTTTAAATATACTTGTACTTAATAATAAAAAAACCCCTGAAGAATATGAAGTTATAGGATTTGATAATTCTCCTATATCTAGTCAATCTATTATTCCTATAACTACTGTTGGACAAGACTTAAATTTAATTGTTGATAATGCTATGAGTGTACTTATTAAGCAAATTAACTCTAGAAAAGAAAAAATATCTTGTGATATTGAACATGTAAATATTGAAACTAAGCTTATAAAAAGAAAAACAACATTATAAATATTTTACTATTTAAAAAATAGCTTTTGCAATTTTATGTTATGCAAAAGCTATTTTTAATTTATTCATTTTTACTATCTACTGGTTTCCCTATAAAATATGTACTTAAAATTACTGAGAATATTGCTATAGGAAGAACTATGTATATTGGTACTCCAAACCCTGCTGGAATATATCCAAATATTATTGTTAATATTCCTATAAATAAAGAATACCACATTTGGGTTTTAACATGTTCTATATGGCTACAACCAGCTCCCATTGAAGATAATATAGTTGTATCTGATATAGGTGAACAATGGTCTCCAAAAATTGCTCCAGTAAGTACTGCACTTGTACTTACAATAACATAAGACATTGCTGGATTTACAGCATAGGATAATGGTATTGCTAAAGGCATTAATATTGTCATTGTTCCATAGGCTGTTCCTGTTGAAAATGAAATAACAGCACCAAAAACAAATATAATACTTGGAAGTAAAAAAGCTGGTACTGAGTTAGATAATTTTGATACTAAAAAATCTGCTGTTCCTAAATCTCCTATAACTCCACCTAAGGACCAAGCAAGTATTAATATAACTCCTGTTATTAATAACCCTTTCATTCCATCAATCCATACATCAATTGCTTCTGAAATGGTGAAAATTTTCTTAAAAACACCTAAGGCTATAGCAACTATACTTGCAAGTAATGCTGATTGAAATAATGCAATAGAAGCATTTGCATTACTAAAAGCCTCTCTAATTGCTCTAAAAGAAAATAATGATTCATTAAATATTTGTTTAAGAGATTCATTATCTCCTGCCATTATGCTAGTATAACCACTATAATAGAAACTAATTAAAGCTCCTATAACAAGTGTTCCAATTGGAATTATTGCATTCCAAATACTAAGCTTAACACCTTCTTTAACTGCCATTTCCTCTTTTATTTTTTCATCTAGATTTATGTCTTGTAATATTTGCTCTCCTCTTCTAGCCTTAACTTCTGCTTTTCTCATTGGTCCAAAATCTCTTAATGTAGCTATTGTAACTATTACAAAAACTATTATCAAAATATTATAAAATCTATAAGGTATAGTTTGAAGAAATACTCCAAATCCATCTGCTTTCATACCTATTTTTTGAAACCCATCATTTATAAGTGATACCTCAAGACCTATCCAAGTTGATATTATAGCAAGCCCTGCAACAGGTGCTGCTGTAGCGTCTATTATAAACGCTAATCTTTCTCTTGATACTTTCATCTTATCTGCTACTGGCTTCATTATAGGTCCAACTATTAGTGCATTTGCATAATCATCAAAGAATACTATTATACCTAATATCCAAGTTACAAATTGAGCACTTCTTGGAGTTTTTGCTTTCTTTGCTAATTCTTCTGCTACTGCTTTAGCTCCACCCATTTTAGAAATAAGCTCTATTACTCCTCCAATTACTAACACCTGAAGGATAATTCCTGCATTCCATGGGTCTGAAAGTGAATTAAGTGCTCTTTGCACAAAATCTAAGAAAGAATGTATTAAAGCACCTAAAAAATTATACTCAGTAAGCTGAGTCATAAAACATCCAGTAAGTGTTCCTATAAACAATGATATTACAACATTTTTAGTTATAAATGCTAAAATAATTGCAACAAGTGGAGGTATTAAAGTAAACCACTTAAACCTTTCTGCATTTGAAATTACTTCTGTACTTTCTGCTGCATATACCATAGTTGAAGAAAGCATTAATACTATAAAAGTTATTAATACTATTAAAAACTTTTTATTTTTCATTTGTTTTCTCCTATATTTCTATCTTTAATCATTAGTGTAAATTTGTAAATTTATTATACAAGCAAGGGTAGATTTTATCAAGTATTTTCACTTTTTCTTAGATTTATCTTTATTATTTTTTCCCATACCAATAAGTATTATAATTGCAATTATAAAAGAAATTCCATATCCTATAATTCCTATTATAGAAAGCCCATTATATGTTGGTTGAACTTTATTACTTATTATAAGAGAAGAGGCTACTAAAAGAGCTGCTACAATAAGTCCACCTGTTAGTCTATTTACCATTGAATCAAGATTTGACATTATCTTTTCTACATCTGATATTTTAAAATTAATATTTGCATTATCATTATTTATTTTTGTTAATAACTCTAATGTTTTTGAAGGTATTCTCATTGTATCTCTTGCAAATTTGTATGTGGATATAACCAATTCTTCTTTATTTAATTCTTTTAAAATAGCTAGCTTATTTTTAGATTTAACAAACCCAATTACCACAGAGATAATCTCAAGTTCTGGGTCTACTTCTGCTACAACTCCTTCTAAAATAACAAGACCTCTTATTAATGCAGTTAACTCACTTGGTAATTGAATATTGTTTCTTTTTACTATTTCAAATATCTCTTGAAGAAGAACTCCAATTTTTATATTTTTTAAACTAGCTGTTAAATATGTGTCAACTAAATAAGATATATCTTCATATAAATTTCCCTTATTTATTTTTCCTTTTTTAATTCCAACAGCTAATATAAATTCTATTATTTTTTCTTTATCTTTAGTTGCTAATGCAATCATAGCCTCATTAAGCCATGATTTCATATTTTCATTTAAAATTCCTACAATTCCAAAATCTATAAAGCATATTTTCCCATTATATATTAGTAAATTTCCTGGATGAGGGTCTCCATGAAAAAATCCATCTTCAAAAACTTGCTTACAATATGCTAAAGCTAATTTTCTTGCTACATCTTTATTATCATATCCTTCTTTTTCAATCATCTTAACATCATTTATTTTAAAACCTTCTATTTTTTCCATAACTAATGTTTTCTTACTTAAAAACTCTTCAATTATATCTGGTGCATATACTGAAAGTATATTTTTATTTAATTCTTTAAATTTTAAAACATTTCTTCCCTCTATAGAAAAATCAAGTTCTTGTTTTGTTGAAACTTCAATTTGGTCTAATACTTCTAGTGGGTCTACTATTGTTAAATTTATTTTGGTAAAGCGTAAAATCCTTTTTAATATAGCTATATCCATTCTCATAGTTTCAGCAATATTAGTTCTTTGAATTTTTACTACTACTTTTCTACCATCAAAAAGAATAGCTTCATATACTTGAGCCATTGAAGCAGATGCTATAGGTTTTTCATTAAAATATTTAAAACTATCTTCTAAATTCTTCCCAATACTTTCTTTAAATACTTCTTTTATTGAAGATATATTTTCAGTAGGTACAGAATCTTGTAATTTTATAAGTTCATCTATATACTCTTTTGGAAGAATATCATTTCTTGTACTAAGTATCTGTCCAATCTTTACAAAGGTAGGGCCTAATTCTTCAATAGCTTTTCTAAAATTACTTGGAGAATTTTTATTATTATTAATTGTACTATCTACCATATATCCAAAACCATATTTTGCAAATACCTTAACAATTTCTTCAAATCTCTCTCTAGATTTTTTTCTCAAATTTCTCACCTCCACTAATAAAAATTTATTTTAATCTCTATTTATTAGTTTTTTTCATAAACTCTTCAATGTCTTCTACAGTTTTTATCATATCCTTTGTTAAAACCTGAACTCCATCTGAAGTAATAAGAACATCATCTTCAATTCTTATTCCTATAGATTCTTCTTCTATATAAATTCCTGGTTCTACTGTCCATACCATTCCTTCTTTAAAAATTGTATTTCTATCTTTATTGCTTATATCATGAGTATCTAGCCCTAAACTATGACCAATACTATGCCAATAATACTTTGAAACCTCTTCTTTGTTTTTAATAAGCCCAAGCTTTATACATTCTTCTGCAATCCATTCAGTTGCCATTTTATTAAGCTCTTTATATTCAAGACCTGGCTTTATTGTTTTTATAACCCTTTCATTAACTCTTAAAACAGCATTATAAACTTCCTTCTGCCTTTCTGAGAACACTCCATTTACAGGAAATGTTCTTGTTATATCAGCATTATAATAATTATGTTGTGCACCTAAGTCAAAAAGTATTAAATCACCATCTTTTATTTCAGAATTATTATCTACATAATGAAGTATTGTAGCATTTTTTCCAGAGGCTGCTATAGTTTTGAAAGCATAATCTTTAATTCCATTACTTCTACACACAAATTCATAATAAGCTTCTAGCTCATATTCTTTCATACCAGCCTTAGCATTTTTCATAAGACTTTCTACACCTTTTATTGTAATTTCTATAGCCTTCTTCATTTCTTTAATTTCTTCCTCTGATTTTACCATTCTAAGAGGAATTATTTTAGGAAAAATATTTTTTATTCTTACAAATGGATATCTTTTCTTTACCTCTTCACTAAAATTTTCTCCTATTGTTTCAAGCTCATAAAAACTATCTCTTTCCATATCTAAATATAAATTAATTTCTTCTGATTCTGAAAATACTCTATTTAAATATTCCTTAAAGTTTCCTAAATAATCAATATTTTTAACAGCTGAAATTTCTTCTGCTTCATTACTTCTTATACTTTTTCCTACCCAACGTTCTCTTTCTTCATCTATTTCTTTTATAAATAATCTTTCATTTACAATGCCTTTTATCTTTGAAAGCATAAGTATTGGTCCTTCTTCATTAATTCCTGTAAAATAATAAAAATTTCTATTTGGAGTAAATGGATAATTTTCATCTCCACTTTTTTTAGGAGCATTTCCTGCAAACAATACTATTACTGAATTATCTTCTATTTTTTCCATTAATTTTTCTCTATTCTTTTTAAAAAACTCTTTATTCATACTTACACATCCTTTCTCTTATTTTTCACTTCTTATTTTATTCTTATACTAAAGTAATTTTATTATATCCAATTTAATTATAATTTTCATCTTTTAGAAAACTTATTTATAATATTGCACTAAATAATCAGTAGTGATAGGATAATTATATAATTTTATATATTAAGGAGACTTTATTTATGAAAGAAAACAATCTAAAAATGGCTCAACAAGATATAGAAGATGCTTTAAAGACAGTAGAAGATTTAGAAAGCTTTTTAAGCACAAATGAAGTGGCTGAATCAGTTATAAAAGAAAAATTCCTTGCATTAAATGATAAGGTAAAAAAACTTGAAGATATTTTAATATCTGAAGGAATTCTATAATATTTACAACTTAGGAGATGATATGATTTTCTACTATAAGTTTCTTATATAGTAAAAAAAGTAAATGAAAAATCATTTACTTTTACAAATATTAAAATTACAAATTCACTTTTGAATATTGGGAAAAATAAGTTTAAAATTAAAAGAACTTACAACAATATTATAGTGCAAATAAATATATTAAGTAAAATCATAGATAATTAAAATTCTCATAATTTTAATTATATTTTATATAATTATAAATTTTCATGTATTTATTTTGTTTTGGTAGTTACTTTTACTTTTAACTTATTTTTCGTTCTTCCTTTGCCTTATATAATTGTGCATAAGCACCATTTAACATCATTAATTCCTTATGAGTTCCTTGTTCAATAATTTCTCCTTTATCCATTACATAGATAACATCTGAATCAATTATTGTAGATAGCCTATGAGCAATTACAATTCTTGTGCAACCAATGTGCTTAAAATAATTTGACACCTTCATTTCATTTACTGAATCCAAAGAGCTTGTTGCTTCATCTAAGATTATTATTTTAGGATTGTTTAATATAGCTCTTGCTAATGCTATTCTTTGTCTCTGACCTCCTGATAAATTTAACCCCATATCAGATACTAAAGTATGATATCCCATAGGCATTGTTTCAATTTCATCTGCTATTTGTGCTATACTTGCTGCTCTTTTAACATCATCAATTGAAATATCTATCTTATTCATCTTTATATTCTCTAATATAGACTTGTTAAATAAACATATATCTTGTGGCACAACTCCAAGCTGTCTTCTTATTGATTGCTTATTTAATTCCTTAAAATTAATATCATCAAAGTATATATCTCCACTAGATGGTTCATATAATCCTAATAATATTTTACTTAATGTACTCTTACCTGAACCTGATGCACCTACTATTGCAACCTTTTCTCCTTTTTTTATATGCATATTAAGGTTTTTTATTACTGGCTCTGAAGAATTAGTATATGCAAAGCTCACATTTTTTAATTTAATATCTCCTGTAACTGTTAACTCTTTTGGTTCTTTTGGATTGCTTTCTATCTCCATATCAGTTATATCTTTTAATCTTTCTAGATAAGAAGTTGATAATAAAAAGTTGTTCCATGTTTGAAATATAGACACTCCTGAAGAAAAAAATGTATTAGCTAGTGAATAGAATGCTATAACTTCACCAACACTAACATTCCCTATGAAAAATTGATATATTCCAAATATTAGTATTATAAATGGATTTACACTTTGTGTTAATGAAATTATTGAAGTATATACATTTAACAGCTTTGATCTATAACTATATTTATCTACTGAATTTTCATACTTTTCATTCCAATTCTTATAAACTTCTTGTTCTATTCCAGTTGTCTTTATTCCCAATATAGAATAAATTGTTTCAACCTGCACTGATTGAAGCTTTGTACTTTCAACAATCTCATATTGATTGGCTTCCATCATTCTTGGTCTCATATATAATATGAATATTCCTGTAAGTGTTAATAATCCTAGTGACAATAATGTAAGTGGAATTGACTTTTGAACCATATAGCATAATATAAACAATAATGCTCCTATATTTAGTATTCCTTGTAGTACTTGTTCTGACATTATATCTCTTATTACATGTAGACTATTAAGTCTAAATAATAAATCACCATTTGATCTAACTTCAAAATATTTATATGGAAGCTTAAGTAATTTTCCTATTGTACTTTTATTTAAAAACCTATCTAATCCTATTTGAAGTTCAATCAAATCATTACCTCTTATTAATGTAAATGCTCCATACACTAATATCACCAAAGAAACTCCTAAAACATACTTTTTTAACAATTCTGGATTGTTAGCTAGAGCAACATCATCAATTAAGTATTGTACTAATATTGGAATTGATATACTAGCCAAGTAAGTAATAATTGATAAAATAAGAACCTTTCCAAACAATAGCTTATTCTCAATCAAATTCTTTAGTACTGGTTTCCATGTACTATGCTTCTCTCTATTAGGTATAAAATCTTCTGTAGGTTGTATAGTTAATACTATTCTAGAAAATTCTTTATCAAAATACTCTTGATGTATCTTTCTTCTTCCGAAAGCAGGATCTACTATTATATAATTATTTCCTACTATCTCTTCTAGCACAACAAAATGTTCATTATTCCAAAAAATAATTGCTGGAAGTGGAAGCTTACTCAAGTTATTCATACTTGCTTGATATACATGAGTTTCAAATCCTCTTTCTTTTAAGTATCCACTTATCTGAGAAATCTTAAGTCCATCTCTTCCTGCATCAAGAAATTCCCTTAATTGAGCTAATTGTTCATTACTCTTATAATATCTAAGTATCATAGCAGTACAACACAATCCACATTCTGTTTGCTGCATCTGCTCAATATAAGGTACCTTCCTTTTATGATCTATTTTCATGAAGCAATCCCTCCTTTACTTAATAAATCAATAGCTAGTACTGATGGTAACTTTGGATTAAGTTGTCTTAAGATTCCATAACCTATACCAGATATACCAGTCATAAAACTTACCATACCCAAAGTTCCGTAAAGTCCATATTTAAATCCATCATATTCTATATATTCTAAAAAATCATTGAATAAACTCTTGCATGTTTCCATAAGTTCAATATCATTAATAGTTTCTGATATAGTTTTTAATATATCTATATTTCCCATTATTCCATGACATAGACTATGATTATTACTTCTATCAAATCCATTCTGAATAAATTGCTCTAAAGCTTCTGTTACTTTACTCTTTACTAATTTTATATCCTCTTTTCTCATATATTCCATCATCTTTACTCTAGCTAATAGAATTCCTGGTGCTCCATGACACCAATAATTTAATGCTTCTTTATTATTATTTCTTAAATCAATCCAATTTTTGATATCCTCTCTATATAATAAATCCTCTCTACTTATTAGATCTATTGCCAAGGTATAATATTTTTCATTTTTTAATACAGTTCCTGCCATTAATAATGCTAAAGCAAAACCACTATACCCATGAGAAAATCCTGAAAGACATTCTCCTTCTTTTTCGTCTACTAAACAACTATATAAATACTTTGAGTATTTATCTGCTATATATAGAGCAGATTCATCTTGAGTCTCATTATATAAATTTATAGTTAAAACAATGATTCCTGCAGCACCACCTATAATATCTATACTTTCTTTATCACTTATCTCATATGTTTTTAATCTATTTAAATAAGTACCATATTTCTCATAATATTCTGCCTTACCACTCATTTGACTAAGGTTATAATATAGATATATTAATGATCCAATTCCTGAGAATACTGATGCTGGCATAACAAGATTGTTATCATTAAAGTTTAATTCTTCTAGCCCATTTAAAGTAGCCTCTGCTAGCTCTATATATTTATTTTCTTTTAATTCTATTCCTAATGAATATAAGAATAACACCAATCCACTTCCATCATATAATGAATAATTTATTGGGCCTATTAAGACTCTTTCTCCATGATTATTTAGATGCGGAAAAGTACACGCAGTACCTTCTAGATTAAATATTGCTCTCTTATAGATATAATCCCCTATGCTTCTTAATGATTTTCTTATTTCATTTTTATCAATACCAATTATCTTTTCTCCTTCTTCAAAATCATTATAAAAAATATCCTTCTTAGTAGTAATTAATGAATTTCTTATATATGAAATCTGTTTTCTCATCTCAATAGAATTCATTGCTTTCACTCTGCTTATAACGATATCCTTAGTTGTTGTTCTAAAATAATTATCAATAACCTTTTCATTATTCATATATAAACTCTTGCTTGAATAATCAGAGCCAAAGTATGGTATATCATCACACATTAAGTTCTCCACTTCATAATTAGTCTTTAATAACTTTATTTCATTATTATTAAACATCCTAGATTCACATTCATACAATAAAGAAAATAATTTTCTTCTATCTTCAAAACTCCTTAAATATTTAGGATGATATGATGCTTGCAGATACTTGCTATAGATATGTGTTGGTCTTAATACTTGCCTATAAACTCCTTTAGATAAATATTTATTTAATATCTCTATAAATTCATTTTTATTTTTTGATATCAATTCATATGTTTCCATAAAGCCTTGTTCTATATTGTTATCATACTTAAATATATCTAGATTTTCTCCATTAATTGTTATCATGTTATTATTTTCTGTTGATACTATAAAGTCTTTCTCAAACCTTATATTATCAGTACCAGCATCAACTAACTTCAAGTATGTTATCTTCTCTGATCTTCTTCCTGCTTTTCCAGATAAACCACTTAAGTCTATATCTATTGTTGAATATTCTAAATTCTGTGGTAAGAGATAGCTTCCCAATACCGAATTGTTTATTTCTGTAAAATATGATAATAATAAGCTATCACTAAGTCCTTCTGTATTATCATTTGTAATTAATGTTTCTAAATCTATCAAGATTGGATTATCTTTGGCTGCTATAATATTTTCTGAATGAATATCACCTGTCTTTAATATATTTAATAAAGCTAAAATTACACCTATTTTATAAAAATATACTTCTGCATCTCTTTCATTAGCACACTCTTCTCTTTCAACAAACTTCTGCCATCCATATTCTTTTTTACTTATTACCTTTACATTATAAATTTCTTCAAGCAATGTATTCTTTGAATTTAAATAATTATAGATTCCATTAAGTCCTTCATCTGGATAAAGATTATGAGGCTTATATACAAGCTTTTCTCCTTTATCAAAGTTAAATATCATTACACTCTTTCCACCATTATGTGTATCACCACTATTTAATGTTATACTCTCAAGTGTATCTAACTTATTGCTGAATCTATCTCTAATCTCTTCTATATCTACACATAGATTATTAACTGCCTCTTCTATAAGATTGCACATTGATGTTATTCTTCGAAAAATCAAATATCCTAACACTTCATATTTATCTAATATATCTTTTATGTTGCTGAATTTCTTAAAAGATTCATCATATAAATCATATCTTGTTTTAGATGTATCTCCTGATAATTGACCTTTATTCTTCTTATCATAAAATTCTGTAATTAATGTCTTTAAAGATATTTCTATTAATCCTTCTTTAGCAGAACAAATTATACTATCTATTATTAACTCTTCATCAATATAAAATTTTGATTTATTTCTAATGCCTTCTAATAGCTCTCGGTTTTTCTTCTCTATATAATTTAAAAATGGATTATAAAAATTATCAAAAACTCCTTGTTTTAAACAATAATTTTTTGAAAATTTTGCAGTTATTATATTATTTATAAATTCTTTGTACTTAGCTTCACTCAAATTCTCCAGCTCCTTAGAAATTTTATCTTAAATCTTTTTTGTTAATTGTTATTGTTGATGCTATAAGAAAAATAAATCCAAATACTATTATTGATATCACTGCCATAACCTGTACATTGTGATATGATGTTAATGAATCAGCAGAATAAAATGGAATATAATTAAATATCTCTTCTAATTTTGCATACCTACTAGTAAACATACTTATTACATTTGGTGCTATCCAAAATGCTACAAAATTCATAACAATAGTAGAGGTTGTATTTAAGTTTATAACTGCAACTAATACTGCAAAAGAGCTAACTACGAATGCATAAACTACAAAAGTATATACTTCTGTCCAAATATCTTTCAATGCAATATTAATGGACATTGCTTCTCCTAAAAATATCTTGAAGCCTATCAATATTATTGAACCAATTACTGCTATTATTAAAGATAATAGAACTATACTTAATACTTTACTTATTACTATTTCTGTTCTTGATCTTTTACTTGTGAAAATTTGAGTAGATGTTTTTAATTGAAATTCATCTGCTAATGACTTAGCTGCAAAAACTATTAACACCAAGTTAGATATGCATCCATAAAAACTAAAAACATGCTTACTATTAAATGATTTTGGTGCTGCTTTAGCTTGTAATCCTATAATTACTGCAAATGCTATTGCAATTAATATTCCAATATATATTCCTTTATTCTTAAATATCTTTTTCAATTCAAGAAAGGATAATTTAATCATCTTCATTATTGTTCCTCCTTTTTTAATTAACCTCTTTTATTAACCATATACTTTATATCCTCATTAAGAAACCACTTTCCTGATTCTATGGAATTCCCTACAGCCATAACTTGATTCATCTGTTCCTCACTTAACTCAACCATAAAATCCTCTTCATATTTCTTTTCTATTTCACTTTTTCTACTTAATAAACTCTTTAATCCTTTCATTTTTTCTCCTCCTAATTTACTTAATTTTGAATTAACACTTTTCTATGCTTTAATTATAGTTTTAATTTAATATTTATTTACATTTTTGTATTTATTAATTATATAAAGATAATTTTTGTATTTATTATTTTATAATAATCAAAAAATATATCATTTTTGATTATTAGTAATAACTAGCTTATTTAAACTATGTTGTTTTCATCAATTATGTCTAAGAAGGTATCTTCTAAAGATTGTTTTTCCTGATATAATCCAGTAAATTTAATATTGTTAGATGTTAATATCTCTACAATTTCATCAGCTAATTCTTTATTAACACTTACAGATATTTGATCTTTTCTAGCATCTACAACTTTCATTTTATTATCTAAAAATACTCTCTTAGTATTAATTACATCATTTGTCTTGACTGTTACTATAACATCGTCATACTCAGTAGACTTATTTATATCTAATAAATCTATTACTTTACCATGTTTAATAATAATTGCCCTATCACATAACTTCTCTAATTCAGATAATATATGACTAGAAATCAACACAGTTATTTCTTTTTTTATTACTATATCTTTAATGTATTCTCTTAGCTCATGTATTCCTGCTGGATCTAATCCATTAGTTGGTTCGTCTAATATAAGTAATTTAGGTTCTCTTAATAATGCAGCTGCTATTCCTAGTCTCTGTCTCATACCTAATGAATAACCTTTTACTTTTTTATTTAAAGCTTCTTTAAGTCCTAATAGTTCTATTGTTTCCATAACTTTTTCAGTACTTACATCATTTAATTCTGCTAGATATTTTAAATTTTCATAACCAGTCATATATGGATAAAATGAAGGTGTTTCTATAACACAACCTATAGAAGTATTATCAATTAAGTTAACTTCTCCATTATATTGTTTAGTTAATCCAACAATTATTCTCATCAATGTTGTTTTACCTGCTCCATTAGGACCTATAAGACCAACTATCTCTCCTTTATTCAATGAGAATGAAACATTATCCAATGCTTTATAATCCTTATATTCTTTTGATATATTCTTTAATTCTAAAATTTTTTTCATATTTAATTCCTCCTAATATATTTATTAAAACCATAATATCTCAGGTACTTTCTCATTATCTATTTCCTTAAGTAAGCCATATCCAAAGCATCCTAACCCTATCATTAATCCCATTGATTCGGTACCACTAAAGACACCTTTGTTCCATCTAACACTTAAGACCTTATTAAATAATTCAGCAAATGTAGCATCACATTTTTCATAAAGTTCTTTATTATCTAATACCTTTGCTGCATACCTAATAATTGAAAGATTACCCAAATCTCCATGACAGAAACATGGATTATTACCTATACCCTTATTTATAGTTGTATCTAGTGCAATTTTGATTTCTTCATCTATAAGTTCATCATTATATCCATTTTCCTTAAGAATAATTCTACTTAATAAAATACCTGGTGCTCCATGACACCATGCCACACTACACCTCTTATTATTAACACTAGAATACCAATTTTTATTTTCTTTTGAATATAAGCCCCTTTCATAATTTAAAGCTTCTTTTACTAATTCTAAAATTTCCTCATCTTCTACGACCTTATATAATTTAATCAAATAACTTATTATTCCTGCATTTCCATGAGCAAATCCTGTACATGGCTCATATACTCCACCTGAACCCCATCCAATAGAATTTCCAAAAAATTTAACTTTATTGTTTTTAAGATGTTGTAAACATAACTTACAGATATCAAGAGTAATATTCTTTAATTGATAATCATCTGTATCATTATAGATTGATAACATCACTCCTATTGTTCCGCCAACTCCGCTTATCACATCAAGATTTTTATCATGACATACTAATTTTAATAATATTGGAAGCTTATCTTTCAATATATTTAAATATCTTTCATTTTTTGTTATCTTATAAACCTGATGTATAACATAAAAGTATCCAGATACTCCATTATACGGTCCTATTAAAAATGGATACTTAGGATTCAAAACTTCAATCTCATGAATAGAGCTCTCTAATGCTTCTAATGCTGCTTTAATATACTTATCATCACCTAATTCATATCCTAAATATGCCAAGAATAATGCTATACCAGTATTGCCCTCATACAAACTATTTCCTACAGGGGCTAATGCCCAATTACATTCATCTCTTCCAATAAGTACAGTTCCTATCCATGTTCTATCAAATCTTTCATCATAATAGCCTTCTATACTCTTATCTAATATATAATCTCCTATCTTCTCCGCTAGATTAAGAATCGTATCTCTATTAATCTTGTTTTCATGTACTTTAGATGAAAATTCAATATTAGTATCATCCTTATCTCCATTAGTAGTTTTTGCTAGAAAAGACATATCAATAAAATGTAATTGTCTCTTCTTATCATCATCACCAAAGTTGTCAATTTTATTTAATACCTTTTCTAAGGGTACTCCATCCAATGTTATGTCTATCTTATTCCCTTTAGAATTTCTTATCTCATTCGAATCTATATAAGAATAGAAATATGGCACATCTCCTTGTAAGATATCATCAATTTCTGAACTAACAACATTTAGGAATTCCTTATCAACATTTACACCAAGTCTATGAAGTAATATATATCTATGCATCTCATTTCTCATAAAGTCAGGATGATAGCTTGTATGAATAAGTTGTCCATATATATAAGTTGGTCTCAAGATAAATCTATTCTTCATACTACTAAAGATATTTCTTATTGTCATTTCACTCTCAATTTTATTATTTGCTATAACTTCATAGACATCTGAAAATCCTCTTTTTATCTCTTCTACATAATCTTCAGACTTCACTACTTTTCCATTTACCTTAGGATTGTTACTCTGCATCTCAATAAATCCATCAACCTTCTCTATTTTTATCTCATCAGTATTTCCATTAATAACTTTAAATGCTTTAAATGGAGCAAGTTGATTTTCTTCACCTCCAAAAGCACTTATATCTACATACTTAGATGATTCTGTTTCAAAAGGATTTGATATCTTTTGTGGCAAAAATCCAATTGAATATACAGAAGAGTCTATTATTTTCTGAGCAACTTCTATAGATTTAAAAAACTTCTTATCTATTAAAGTAATATCTGAATGAAATAATGCTTCTAAGTCAATTACTATAGGTTCTAAACCTCTTGCAATAATATTCTCATGATGAATATCCTTTGCATTTAAAGAATATAATGCAGCTAAAAGCTCTCCTGTCTTATAATAAAAATTTTTTGCCTCTTCTAAACTCTTACATTCCTCATGTTTCACGAATTCACAAAATCCATAATCTTCATGACTAATTACTTTCATAGTATATAGATAACAATTTCTATCCTCAGATTTACTATTTAAGAATTCTAGATATTTATTAAACCCTAATTCTAATTCCATTGTTCTAGGCTTATATACAATCTTGCTATCATCACTAAAGCTGATAATAGAAACTGTCTTTCCCTTGTTATGACTATCTCCTAACCCTAAAGATATGCTTTTTATTTTTATATCATTATCTGTATCTAAAATCTCAGATTTTATTTCATATATATTTTCCTCTATCCTACTTATTACTGTACATACAAACTGAAAATCCCATCTGCATCTTAAGATTAATAAATTACTTAAATGGTTATATTCATCATATACTGTTCTTAAATAATTGTTATCTTTTAATAAATAATCAATATAATAATTAAATCTTTCTTCACTGGTATTACCTTTTAGTAGTCCATTTATTCTTGCACAATTAACTTCTAAGACAAGTGTCCTCTGTGAGAATTCTAATAGATTCAAATATTCATTTTCTAAAAAACAAGATAAGAATTTATCTTTATCTTCAATAAAAGTTGATGACTCTATCATATTATTTAATTCATTGAAATAATAATTTAAGAATGGTACAAAAAAATTTATAAAAGGATTTTTTCTTTTCAACTTCTTAACTAAATTGCACAATCTAGCTGACATCTCAATTGTAAATAATTTCTTATAGTCTTCTTCATTTATCTTATTTGAATAATTTAAAATGAAAGTTTCAACTTTATCTTCTTTAATTCTAGATACTTCTTCTAAAAGTTTATCTAGCTCATCCATTGAATCAAATTCTCTGAAAAGAGTAAGCCAATATTCTTTTATATCAAGATAAGTAATTTCCCAATTCTGATTTTCCAATATTTTTCCTCCTCTCCTTTTCTAAGAAAAATATATCACTTCATTTCTTACATTTATCACATTTATAAATTTAAGTCTTTTTACTATCATTAAAGTCAATATTGAATTATTTAAAACACACTAATTATTTAAAAAACATCATTTTTTACTTATTAGATAAAAACAATTAAAGATAGACTAAAATATAACTATAAAAAGAATAATTTTTATAAAGGAGTTGATTACTATGGATATAGCAATAATAGGAGCTATAATAGCTGCAAGTATAATTTCTTATAACCTTTTTGTAAAAAACGAAAAAAAATCAAAGTAAAAAAAATAAATTAGCATATAACTATAAGCTATTCTTTTATTAAATATTTACAATACAAAAGGAGCTGTCATAATAGCAATTTTTTAATTGCTATTATGACAGCTCCTTTTATATTTTATTTTCTATTATTAACTGTAATCTCTTGAAAAAACAATTTATTTTTTATAAATGTATCTAAAGTTACATTTCTATACTTGTTTAAAATTTCTTTTAGGTTACTTAGTCCAATTCCTCTGTTCTCTCCCTTAGTTGAAAATCCTTGCTTAAATAACATAGATATTGAAGGAATATCTCCAGAAAAACTATTAGATACCACTATAATAACAGATTGATTTTTCTTGATTAATCCTAAACATATTCTTTTATCCTCACTAGATAATGCAGCTTCAATTGCATTATCCATAATAATTCCTATAGATCTAACTAATTCTACAATGTCTATATTTATCTCATCTATAGGTTCACTTATATCAATAAAAGTATCTAACCCTAATTCCTGAGCTTTTATTATCTTACTAGATAATAATCCCTTAACTTCAGGTAAATGTACATTCTTCAATACACCTAACTTATAATTATTACTATTCATCTTTTGATTTAATGGCTGTATTTTTTCATTGAAATACTTCTTCAGACCATACATATCATTTTCCTCTATAAAACTATACATAGAAGATAATATATTAGTATAATCATGTCTAAATTTACGCATATCAGTATATAATACTTCTAATTTAGCAGTATATTCTTCTAAATTATCATACTGTATCCTTCGCTTTTCTATCTTGTTTTCTTTTGCAAATATATAAGCTAATATTCCTATTATAACAAACATTATTACTATATAAAAAATAGCAAGCAGTCCTTCTGCTGTTTCAAAATTACTACTATCTCCATCAAATATGCATAAAGTTAATAAAACACCTGATATTATTACTATTAAATATATCATTAATGGAAAATTTGGTCCTGAAACCCTCTTCGAATCTGAAGATTCTAACTTATGCTTATAAAATAGCTTCCCTACAAAATAACTTATTATAACTGCTATTAAAGACTCTACTAATTCAAATAGAAATGTAATTCTTCCATAAGCATTTAATGGGTAGCCTAAATAATCCACTCCTATTTTGAACATTATACAAGAAACTCCTAAATAGATAATAACAGCTAATGCTTGTATAAAAAGACTCTTTAATATTTTACGAGTTTTTATATAAATAAATATAAAAGGCAAAATATAAAAAGATGTTTGGGCTATATCCTTATTAATAAAAAACAGTACAAAAAATATTAAAAGAATACATATTAACATTCTTATGTATTCTTTTATTGTAAATCTAGGTATAACTAAACTATATATTATTATGGTCATAAATATAAGCATCATACTACACGCAAAAAACAAATTAACAGAGTTACTCATTATGACACCACCTAAATATAATATTATTAATATTATATACAACTTATTATTAATAATAAAGTAATTTTTTATTTAGTGTAAAAGTTTTCTAAAAATTATATATTATTTTATTTATAATTTAAATAATTATTATAATTTTCATTCATAATTCTATAAGTTATTGGGATAACACTTATCATCTGAAATAGATAAACAACTGTTGTTAACTTGAATACAATATTGCTACCTAATAATATATTAATAATAATTATTGTTACAACAGCTATTCCAGATTTTATTTGTAATGCTTTTCTTTTGTCCACTCCTAATATAGGTCTCTTCTCAGTATCTGCTGGTGAATATCTTACTATAATACTTCCTAATATTAATAGAAATACTAAACATATTTCATTACTTAATGATATTCTATCAGCAATAAAACTCCCACCTAGATAAAATACTAGAGATGTAATAGTACATGAAATACTGCTTTTCATATGAAGTCCGCTAGAAAAAAATCTTATTAGTAAAAATATTACAGCCATAATAAATACTTTTTCAGTCAAACTTAGTATTATACTTGTAACTAATAAAAGACAAGATTTTGTTATTAATGAGCTAATAAGATATACTCCTAAATATATGTATTCATTATCATATTCATCAATACTACCATATCTAATTAAATGTTTACTGACATTTAATGCAATTATCTCATTTAAATCTATTATTCTCAATCTATTATTATACATTTTTTACTTCATCTTTTTTTCTATTTAATAGTTTATTACTTATTTTAGGTTCATAGAAAAATATTGTTTGACTATATCCATCTTCTACATGGCTTATACCTAAGTTTTTAACTTCTCTTATAATATTCTTCATTATTTTTTCTCCATTTAATTTCATTTTCATAAATATTCAACCACCTATCTTTAATATTTTTTTATTTCTATGATTTAATTATAAATCTTTTTTTTCCTTATTTATTATAATGTAACATTTTATTTTCTATTAGTAAAAGTCATATGAATAAGATAATTAAAAATAAAATTTGTGCAATTTTTTATAATAATTGCTTGTTATATTCCTTTTATGGTAATATATTATCATATTCATAGTATATTAACAATTTTTTTACTAAACTAATATCTCTTCTATAGATAAGGAGATATTATACATTCAATAAAATTAACATATAGAGGAGGTACAAGATGTTAAAAGCTTTTGTATGTGAAGATAATCAAAATCAAAGAGAGAAGCTTACAAAGATAATTGAAGATATTATTCTTATAGAAAATTATGATATTGACTTAGCTCTTTCCACATCAGATCCTTATGAACTAATTGATAATATAAAAGGAACTTCAAACACTGGTATATACTTCTTAGATGTAGATCTTCATAGTGATATCAACGGAATACAATTGGCTGAAAAGATTCGTAAACATGATCCTAGAGGTTTCATTATATTCATAACTACTCATGCTGAAATGAGTTATCTTACATTTATCTACAAAGTTGAAGCAATGGATTATATAATAAAGGATAATTATAATAATATAAAGCAAAGAATTAGTGAGTGTATAAATAATGCTCATAATAAGTACAAAACAAAATCTTCAGAATTACAAAAGATTTTCTCTATAAAAGTTGAAGATAAAATAATTAATATTGATTATAATGATATCTTGTTTTTTGAAACATCTTCAACCATTCATAAAGTTGTTCTTCATTCATTGAATAGGCAAGTTGAATTTTATAGCAAAATGAAAGAAGTAGAGAATTCATTAGATGAAAGATTCATTAGATGTCATAATTCATTTATCGTAAACAAAGATAAAATAAAAGAGTTAGATAAGAAAAATCGTATTGCATATATGATTAATGGAGAAAAATGCCTTATATCTACTAGAGGTATAAAAAACCTGTTTACTTAAACAAAAAAGAAGGTATAGTATTTATAAAAACCTATATCTTCTTTCTTATGTTATTCAAATTTATAACATTAATTATTAATTAAACTCTTTATAAGCCTTGTAGATGCTAAACAAGCTTCTCCATTCTTCATATATATCATACGTTCACTTTTATCTATTTCTTTAATATTATTTTTATTAATCAAGTAAGATCTGTGACATCTACAGAATCTATCATCTAACTTCTCTTCAATGTCCTTCATGTTACCATAAAACTCTACATTTCGATCTACTCCATGTAATATTATTTTGTGTATTGTAGGTGATGTTTCAAAGAATAATATCTCATCATATTCAACACTTATAATTTTATCTTGTATTCTTAATGTAAAATTTTTCTGAAGTTCTGTTGTTTTAGCTATATATTTTTTACTGGCATTCATTATACATTTGTGTATTCTTTCTCTTATATTTTCATAAGTATCTTTAATTATATAATCCATAGCCTCTACCTTATATATAAATGTTAAATAACTCATCTCTGCATGAGTTGTAACAAAAACTATAAATCCTCTTGGATCATACTCTCTTATCTTCTCTGCTAGCTTTATTCCATTAATTTTATTCTTTAAATCAACATCTAAAAAATATATTCCACTCACTTTATTCGCATTCAAATGCTTTAATAATTCATTTGGACTGCTAGTTGACAATTCAATATTCATATCATAATTCTCTATTATTATTACATTATTTATTATTTTTTCTATATTATTTCTTTCTATATCATCATCTTCACATATATATATATTTAACATTGCCCTACCCCCTATTTTAAATTTTCTTTATAAATAGTATAATAAGCAATTAAATATATCTTTTATATTTATAAATTTTCTTAAAACTTATATAATTATTGTATATTTCATTTAACTATTTTATAAAAATTGATATTTTATTCATAATTATTGAAATTATAATATAATATTAGCTACCTTATTTATACACTTCTCATTAATTATTTTTAACGCTATCTTAATAAGATTTTCTGTATTGTAAATATTGTTTAATATTAAATTATAACTATTAAAATATTTTTTCACTATAGAATCTAACTTATTATATGGACTTATCTTATTGATTACAAATATAATTAATAAAATAGTTTCATCATGTACCTCATTATTATTAAAATAAGTAACTACTGGATTTAATGTTTGAATTAATGATTGATAATAATATTTATTTTTAGAAACAAAATATGTGTATGATAGAATCAATCCTAAATAGATATTATCTAGCATTGTAGGCTTAATTACTTTATTATCATTTTCCATCCACATTAATTCCATCCCATTATCCCCCATACCTATAATGGCATCTTGTATATATACATCTAAAACTTTACAATAACTTTCAATAGACTCTATTTCACCATATAAGTAATTAGCTTCTTCATTACCTGCTTCTACTATTGAATCAAATCTTATATCTAATAACTTTAATTGCCTATTAAGATCATTTACATTAAGCATATTTATGTTATTAATCAGTACATAATAACATTCATCTCTTTTCTCTAGATATTTAATCCATCTAATTTTATAGTTTATACACTCATTATATGACTTTTTAAATCCTTCTTTTATATAATATAATTGTTCTTTATTAATTCTCTCAATATTTTTAGGTAAGAACTCTATGTTATATACTGACTTTGATATCATATCCTTTATTATATTTTCTGCTGTTATATCCTTAATATGGCTACTTGTATTATTTACATTTCTTAGTTTAACATATATATCACTATTAGAATATTTTATATCATTTCTATTGAGATGATTATTAGTTAGATATAATATCATTAAAAACTTCCCAAATTTAAGAAACAACTTGTTATTCATATTAGTGTTATCAGAATCATATTCCATTGTCAACTTAATATCTTCATTTTTTTTATTATTGTCAATCAAAAATAACAATTGTTCTATCTTCTTCACTATTTCTCATCTCCTTATCTAATTAGTTACAATAATATCATATAACTACCTATATTTTAAAAATTAATAATAAATGCTATTATTTTAATAAAAAAATCATAGGATAATTTAATATCCTATGATTTTTATGTGATTAACATTATAATGTTTGCCACTTAATATTATAATTTTTTTACTAACATTTTGAAGAACATTTAGTAGTTGGACAAAACGCTGCAGATACAGCTATAGTTAAAGGAATTGTAACAGTTGGAGTTCCAGCACCATTAGCATCTTTAGCCTCAGTAACTTCTATTAATTCATCTTCTTTTATCATTCCTGTTGGATCAAATTCTTTATTCATAATAAATACCTCCTAAAGTATAAAAATTAATTACAATTTGGTTGACATTCTTTAGTTATAGTACAATATCTACCTTTATTGCCAAGATAGCTACTAACTGCAGCTAATATACCTGCACCTGCAAGAGTGTTTAAGTCTTGTTCATCTAATTCAGCAATAGCATCACCACATGGGTTTTCTGCAATATTAGCAATCTTCTTTCTTAAAACTGGATCCTTTAATAAATCATTATACATTTTGTTTCCTCCTAAAATTTTAATTATTTAAAAGTGTTTTTATAATCACTTGATGATCTTATTATAATTGGAGCTTGTACAAAAAACGTATAAAAGTAATCAAAGATTTACATTAAGTAGTAAATGAAAGATATATAATTAGTACATGACAAAAAATACATAATTTATGTAAAAATAAATTTAAACTAATATATGAAAAGTAAATTAAAAAACATATAAAAAAGTGTGAAATTATTACTTAGATTTTTCCATCTTTCTGACAATAAGTCAAAACAAAGTAATACTTCACACTTTTTATTCTCAAAACTTTAATTTTTAGGGTAGTTAGCTATTTAATGTTACTTAGTACTTTCTCTTTTTATTAGTTCATAATTTAAAACATAATTAGGATTATCTAATTCTTTTTTATTAAGCATTTTTATTAACATTCTTACTGCAACAGAACCCATATCATAACTTGGTTGGGATATAGTTGTTAATTTTGGATAGAATATTGAACCCATTACATTATTATCAAAGCCTATTACACTAACATCTTCTGGTACCTTAATACCCTTTTCTCTTAGTGCATTTATTGCTCCCATAGCAATTTCATCTGAAGCACATACTATTCCATCAAAGCTCTTGTTATTTTCTGTAAACCTTTGTATTGCTTGGTAACCTGTTTTAACAGTTAAGTTTTTAAAATAACATAAATCTTCATCTGCTTCTAAGCCTGAATCTTTAAGAGCATTTACAAATCCTGTGTATCTTTCTCCCCACGCATTCATATTTTCTTCATTTACACCTATAAATGCTAAGTTCTTTAATCCTGAGTTTATTAAATGTTTTGTTCCTTCATATGAAGCTTTTATATTATCAATTGTTACACTAGGTAGCTTTCCATCTTTATCCTTAGTTTCTACTAATATAGTTTTTAGGTCTAATTCATTAATTAAGTCAAGTATCTCTTCATTAAGAGAACTACTTATATAAATTACTCCATCAACCATTTTTTCCTTTAGCACTCTTAGGTACTCTTTTTCCTTTTCAACATCAAAGTCTGAGTTACATAATATTATGTTATAATCATAAATATTTGTTACATCTTCAGCTCCTCTAACAATGTCTGGATAAAATTGACTTGCTATGTCTGGTATTAATATTCCAATAGTACTTGTTCTTTGAGTTTTTAAACTTCTTGCAACTATATTAGGTCTATAACCTAATTTTTTTATAGCATCTAAAACTTTCTTTTTTGTATCTTCATTTACAACATCTATGTCATTTAATACTCTTGATACAGTTGCAATTGATACTCCTGCCTCTTTTGCCACATCTTTTATAGAAGTTGCCATATCATATCCCTCCTGTTAATCGTTCTCGTTCATTTATATAATTATACCTATATATTTTTACAAAAACAAGGATATTTCAAAATAACATAAAAAATTAAATAAGTTAAAGAGATTAGCAAAAGCTAATCTCCTAAAAACTACTTATTTATTTCAACATCTAACTTTAACTTTTCACCATTTATTACAGTTTCAGTATAGTCTCTTTCTGCACCTATAATTATTTCTATTGTTAAAGTATCTTTCTTTATTGTATCTTTAAACTTTTCTATAACTGATATTAACATATCATTATCTGCTACATATAAGTTTATTTTATCTGCAACTTCAAAACCTTTTTCTTTTCTCATATTTTGAATCTTAGATATTATTTCTCTTAAATGACCTTCTTCTCTTAATTCATCAGTTATATGAGTATCAAGAACTACACCAATTTCTCCTTCACCTGCAAAAGCATATCCATCTATTCCTTGCATTGTTACAAGAAGATTTTCTGAATTTAATTCTATTTCAGTTCCATTTGCATTTATAGTTTCAGTTCCACCACTCTTAATCTTTTGAGCTAATTCCATTTGATTCTTAGCTGCAATTTCTTTTCTTATTACAGGAATCATCTTACCATAAGCTTTTCCTAGTACTGGTAAGTTAGGTTTTATCTCAAAGTTAACATGTTGTGATAAATCTGCTCCAAAATCAACTTCTTTTATATTTAATTCATCTTTTATGATGTCTCCATAATATTTTGGAAGTGAATCTGTTGAAACAAGCATCTTAGAAAGTGGCTGTCTATTCTTTATGTTAGCTCCATTTCTTGCACTTCTTCCAAGCTTAACAATTGTATAAGCTAAATCCATTTCCTTTTCTAAGTTCTTATCTATAGCTGCTTCACAAACCTTTGGCCAGTGACATAAGTGTATACTTTCTTCAGCATTTTTATCTAATGAAACTACTAAGTTTTGATAAATTTCTTCTGTTATAAATGGTACAAATGGTGCTGCAACTTTTGCTAAAGTAACTAATGTGTTATATAAAGTTACATAAGCTCCAATTTTATCTTCTGTAAGAGTTTCAGACCAATATCTAGCTCTGTTTCTTCTTACATACCAGTTAGATAATTCATCAGTAAAGTTTTCAATAGCTAAGGCTGCATTTGTTATATCATAAGAATTTAACTTATCATCAACATCTTTAACTAATGTATTTAACTTAGACATTATCCACTTATCCATTACATTTTCTGATTTAAAATCTTTATATTCTAATGGATTAAATTTATCTAATTCTGCATAAAGTACATAGAATGAATATACATTCCATAAAGTGCTTAAGAACTTTCTTTGAGAATCTGCAACATCTTCAACTGAGAATCTAGTTGGAAGCCATGGAGCACTTGCAGTATAGAAATGCCATCTTGTAGCATCTGCGCCAACACTTCCAAGTACATCAAATGGGTCTACTACATTTCCCTTATGCTTTGACATCTTTAAGCCTTTTTTATCAAGAACGTGACCTAAAACTATACAATTTTCAAAAGATGCTTTATCAAATATAGCTGTTGAAATTGCAAGTAAAGTATAGAACCATCCTCTAGTTTGGTCAACAGCTTCTGATATAAATTGAGCTGGATAATTCTTTTCAAATAATTCCTTATTTTCAAATGGATAATGTAATTGAGCAAATGGCATTGAACCTGAATCAAACCAACAGTCAATAACTTCTTTAGCTCTCTTCATAGACTTTCCACACTTAGGACACTTTAAATATACATTATCTATATAAGGTTTATGTAATTCTATATCATCTGGTACGTCTATTCCTTTTTCTTTTAATTCTGCTATACTTCCAATACATTCTTGGTGTCCACATTCACAAGACCATACAGGAAGTGGTGTTCCCCAGTATCTATCTCTTGAAATACCCCAGTCAATAACATTTTCTAAGAACTTTCCGAATCTTCCTGTTCTTATGTTATCTGGATACCAATGAATTTTGTTGTTATTTTCTATAAGCTTATCTCTTAAAGTAGTCATAGCAACAAACCAGCTTTCTTTTGGATAGTAAAGAAGTGGTGTATCACATCTCCAACAATGAGGATATGAGTGCATATGTCTTTCTTTCTTAAATAACTTATTATTTTCTTCTAACCAGTTACAAATGCTTTCATCACATTTTTTAACAAACTTTCCTGCCCAAGGAGTAACTTCATCTACAAATTTACCTTCTTTATCAACTAAATTTACAAATGTTATTCCATTTTTCTTTGCAACAAGGCTATCGTCTTCACCATAAGCTGGTGCTATATGAACTATTCCTGTACCATCTGTTAAAGTAACATAATCACCATGAATAACTTCAAAAGCCTTTCCTTCAACCTTTGCAAATGGCATTAATTGTTCATATTTAACTCCTAAAAGTTCTTCTCCCTTAAATTCTTTTACTATTTCATATTCTTCACCAAGAACTTTATCAGCTAAATCTTTTGCTAATATATAAACTTCTTCTCCAACTTTTGCTTCTATATATGTATAAGCTTTATTTATACATAATGCTAAGTTTGAAGGTAAAGTCCAAGGAGTTGTTGTCCATGCTAATATATATTTATTTTCTTCTCCTGCTACTTTGAATTTTGCAATACAAGTTAAATCACTTACATCTTTATATCCTTGAGCAACTTCATGGGAAGAAAGTGCAGTTCCACATCTTGGACAGTAAGGCATTACTTTATGTCCTTCATAAAGAAGACCTTTATCCCACATTTGTCTTAAAGCCCACCATACTGATTCTATATAATCATTATGATAAGTTACATAAGGGTTCTCCATATCTACCCAATATCCTATTTGGTTAGTCATCTTTTCCCACATAGAAACATAAGTAAATACGCTTGATTTACATTCCTTAACAAACTTTTCAACACCATAATCTTCTATTTGTTGTTTACCTGAAATTCCAAGTTTCTTTTCTATTTCAAGTTCTACTGGAAGTCCGTGAGTATCCCATCCAGCTTTTCTTATAACTTTATATCCCTTCATAACTTTATATCTTGGGATTATATCTTTCATAACTCTTGTTAAGATATGACCTACATGTGGCTTTCCATTTGCTGTTGGAGGACCATCATAGAAAGTAAAATATTCACCATCTTGGTTCATATCAAAGTTCTTTTTAATAACATTTCTTTCTTGCCAAAGGTTTGCTATATCTTTTTCCATACCAACAAAACCATTTGATAATTCAACCTTTTTGTACATTTAAGTAACTCCTTTCATGTTTCTATAAAATAAAAAAACTTCATCCGCTAAGGACGAAGTTAAAATTCGTTATACCACCTATTGCAATACACATAATAAATGTGTTAAATTTCAAGTACAAACATACTCTATCCTTTAACGCAGGCCAACGTGATAACTTACTAAAAAAAATTTTTCAGTCTCAAACTCCTAGGTGATTTTCATTAAAATTCTTTATAACTTTACACCAACCAGTTACTCTCTTTAAGAAGAAATTTTAACTACTTTTCCTAATCATAGTCTCTGCTTTCCATTATATATTATTTATTAAATATTTGTCAATTCTTGATTTGTTATTCAAAACAAATAAATTTTTATTTCTATTTCTTTAAAACATAAAAAATACTATTAACTCTTTAAAATTCTTTATTTATTATCAATTATCACCACAAAATTCAATTTGTATTCAGGTGCTATACTAAAAGTATAAAAAATAAATAAATCTATTGAAAGAAGGCTTTTATTATGTCAGAACTAGCATTTAAAGTTGAAGAAAAATTAGTAAACGAAAAGGCTAAGGCTATAAGAAAGAAAGGTCAAACTCCTGGAGTTATTTATGGAGAAGCTTTAGAAAATCCTATCTCAATTAAAATTGCTAACACTCAATTACCTAAAATATTTAAAACTCATTTAACAAGTTCAGTGGTGCCACTAGAAGTAAATAATGATGTTAAAAATTGTGTTATTAAAGATATACAAAAAGATATGTATGGAAAAGTTATTCATGTTGATTTCCAATATGTAAAAGCAAATGAAATTATTAAACTTAAAGTTCCAGTAACTTTTGAAGGACAAGGTGCCTTAGAAACTAATAGATTAGTCTTAGAGACTTTTGCTTCAGAAATAGAAGTTCAAGGAGCTGTTGAAAAACTTCCAGAAAAAATAGAAATTGATGTTTCAAATAAGAAATTTGAAGATAAAATTTTAGCAAAAGATATTACTCTTCCTGAAGGAGTTCATTTAGTTACTGCTGAAGATACATTACTTGCTCTTGTTGCAGGAACAGAAGGCGAACCAGAAGAAGAAGAGGCAGAGACAGACGAAAAAACTGAATAATTACAATACTTTTAAAAAGGCTGTTACATAAGAAGTATAATAACATTTAGTAAAATGCTATAAACTCTTAATGCAACAGCCTTTTTGCTTATCTTTATAATCTTAATTTTGTTTAGTTAAAAGCCTTATAAATAGCCTTTATTCCCTTTTCAAAATCATCATTTTCTATTCCAACAAGAATGTTCATTTCTGATGAACCTTGGTCTATCATTCTTACATTTACACCAGCTTCTGATAATGCTGTAAATACAGTAGCTGCTACTCCCTTCTTTCTAGCCATTCCCTTACCAACAGTAGCTATTAATGCCATATTTGGATGTACTATTACAGAATCAGGATTGCAAGTTCTCTTTATTTCTTCAACTATTTTTTCTCTCTTATTCTTTAATTCACTATCAGAGATAACTACACATACTGAATCTATTCCTGAAGGCATATTTTCAAAAGAAACTCCATTCATTTCTAATACTCCAAGAACCTTTCTACAGAATCCCATTTCTGAGTTCATCATAGCTTTTTCTATTGATATTACTGTAAAGTCCTTTTTACCAGCTATACCTGTTAATACCTTTGTTTCATCATCCTTAGTTTCAGATACTATAAATGTCCCCTTATCTTCTGGTTTATTTGTATTTTTTATGTTTATTGGTATTCCACTTTCTCTAACTGGGAAGATAGCATCTTCATGAAGTACAGAAGCTCCCATGTAAGAAAGTTCTCTTAATTCTTTATATGTAATTTCATCTATTGCTTTAGGATTTTCTACAATTCTTGGGTCTGCCATTAAGAAACCAGATACATCTGTCCAGTTTTCATATAAATCTGCATTTATACTTGCTGCAACTAATGCTCCAGTTACATCTGAACCACCTCTTGAGAAAGTAACTATATTTCCATCTTTATCTGCTCCATAAAATCCTGGTATTACTGCTCTTTCTACATTCTTTAATTTTTCACTTAATGATGCCTTTGTTGCTTCCATATCTAATGAACCATCATTAGTAAATACAATAACATCTTTAGCATCAACAAAATCATATCCTAAATAAGCTGCTAATATTAAACCATTTAAGTATTCTCCTCTACTAGCTGCATAATCTTTTGAAGCTCCATTTTCAATATTTTTCTTTACTTCATCTAGATATTTTTCAATTTCAAAATTTAATCCTAATTCTTTAACTATTCCTGTATATCTGTCATAAACATACTTAAATACATCTTCAATTGATATTCCTATTTCTACATGTGATTGACACATATATAATAAATCAGTTATTTTAGTATCCTTCTTGTCCCTCTTTCCTGGTGCTGATGGTACAACATACTTTCTTGCCTCATCTGCCATTATAATTTTCTTTACTTTTTCAAATTGTCCAGCACTTGCTAATGAACTTCCACCGAACTTAGTTACTACTGTTTTCATTTTTTGCCCCCAAAATTTTATTTTTTTATTACTAAAATTAATTTTATCAAGATTTGAAATATTTTCAATAGTATTTAGTAATTTTGATAATATGCTAATTTTTATATCATTTTAATATCTCTTTGATTTATTTGCAAAAAACTTTGACAATAACATTGTAACAATAGAAATTATTGTTATAAATCCTAAAACAATAACATTTGTATTATCTCCTGATTTTGGTGTTTCAGAGCTAACAACAGGTGCTTTTGGACTTTCCTTTTCTTTATTACTTTCTGTTACCTTTGGTGTTTCTGTTGCTTTTTTAATTTCTTTTTCTATCTCTTTGTAATTAGCCTTTACTATTAAATCTGAAGTAACATTATTAAAATCTACATTCCATCCTATAAATTCATAAGTGTATTTTTCATTTGCTCCTCTTTCTGGATTTTTTGGTGCTACTGCATCTTTTCCATCTTCAACTATTTGTGTATCTAGTACTGTTCCATCATAATCAACAAAATTAACATTATATTTCTTTAATGAAACACTAAATTTTGTTTTATCCATAGCAAGAAGCTTGTCATTAAAATACCAGCTTATTTGAGCAGTATAATTTCCTATTGTATCTTTATTTGCCACCCAATTAAATTGATTTTTCCATTTTTCTTCTGATGTAAGAGTTTCTTTTAAATTATCAGCTATTGTACTTACAAGATTATTATTTTCATCATAAATTTCTACTTTTCCAACTGTAATATACTTAGATATGTTAGTTGAAGCTTCTGCTGAGATTACTATATTGTCTGAAGTAAAATATTCTTCTTTATCTGTTGAAATTTTAGTTGATACCTGAGCATTATCAATTAATGAATCAATGTCTACTTCACTTATCATTTCATCACTTACATTATTTTCATTATCAATTGCATATACATGTAAATAATATTTCTTTCCAAACTCTAAGTTAGTTAAATCATAATTTAACTTTCCATTTTTAGCTGAAATCACTGAACTTACTGTTTTCCCATCTTCTTCATATTGTATAAGTTCTGGCATTTTATTTGGATTTTCATTTACACTTACAACATAACCTTTTATTCCTGATAATGCAGTTGATTCAACTATATTAGAACTAGTATTATTATTTGCATTGCTTTTTGCCATTGCTTCAACATAGTATTTATAATTTGTTCCTATATCTTCTGAATTTATTTCAGCTACTGCCTTTGTATTTCCCTCTACATTTTCTTTTAAGGATAATTTTACACTTGGCTTTTCAGGACTTGCTTCATCATAAAATGAAGTATCTTTTATGTTAGTCTTGTTAGTTGTTTGCTTTAAATAAAATAATGTATTTGCAAATACCTTTCTTTCATCATCTGTAGCTTGTCCATTACTATGACCTGTTTGAATCATTGCTAATTGATTATTAGTAACTAAATAAAAATCTTTTGTAGCCCCTGTTGCTTCATCAGTATCATAGTCTATTCCATTAAGCTTCATCCATACCTTACCTGAAAGAGTACCACCAGCATATTGTCCCCAAACATGAGTTTTTGGTATAGTAAGTGTTCCTGATATTTTCCAAGGATAACTTGTTAAAAATCCACTATCTATAACTTCAACACTTGTACTATCTCTACGATAATCATCTCCTGTTACTATAATTCCAAGTTGCTCAGAAAATGTTGTGAAATTTGGATGATATTCTCTTGGTTTTACAAGGCATAAAGTATCATGTCCAAATAATACACCTCTTCCAGAATCAATAAAACTTTGAGTAGCTTCTTTAGATAAATCTGATAAATCTTTACTATTGTTACTATCATAAGTTCCAAAACATAAAACATCATACTTATAATTTCCTTCATCATCTTTTAAATATAAATCAGGATTATTATTATAATCATCTATATATACAGTATCAATTTCAAAAAGTCCCATTCCTGCTGGTTCTTCACTATTACTTATAGTATTAGTCATCCAATCCTTAACATAATTTTCTCCCCTAATTATAGGATATACATTAAGAACTCTTACCTTTTCACCATTCCATGTTGAAATACTTTCCCAATCACCATTTTCTTTGCTTTTTAATAAACGATAATAATATCTTTCATTATCATCAGTTATATCATTCCAAGATAAATCTATAGAATAATTTTCATCTGTAACAACATTTGTTGATAAATTAATTTTTGAATCATTATCTTTATTATTTGAAACAGCATATATATTTATAGGATTATATAAGCTTAATGTTAAAATTGATAAAGACAATAAACTTAGCTTTCTTCTTATTTTCTTCATTATTTTTATCCCCTTTTTACTTTTTTAATTTTATTATATTAAATATAGCAAAGAGAAAAATCTCTTTGCTAATAATATTTTTAAATATCAATTCCATATTGTTCTTTAAGAAATACTTCTGTTCTTATTGCTACTCTACCAGATAAATTATATCTTAAACCTGTTAATGCTGCTATGTTTGCTAAATCAACATACATATTTGCATACATTTTTGTAAGGGTTATTGAAACTGGCATAATTACTGCTCCTCCTGTTATTAACCCCATTACAACATTACTTGCAATATCTATCATTACATCTGACACATCTACATTAGAGGTATATGCTTCATTAAGTTTTTCAATCATCTCTTCTGTGCTACCTGCCATTTTATATAAATCTTTTTTCATAATAAAATCAATAATATTTGTTAAACTTGAATGCATTTCAGTAGCTGATGATTGTAAGTCTGTAAAATTATTTAATTTTAATGCTAAGCTTGCAGTATTACCAACTTTTTCATGGAAATCCTTCATTAATTCTTCATATTCTATTTTTAATTTATTAGCCTCTTCTATTGAGCCATTAAAATTGTTTATTTTTTCTAAAAGCTCACCCATAGACTTTTTATATTCTTGAACTTTTTTAAAGTCCTCTTCACTAATTTCTTTCAAGCCTTTAGAATCTTTAAGCACAGCAAAAACATATTCTGCTACAGAACCAACTTGATCTTTTATTGATTTTGCTTCCTGTTTTGCTGTATCTTCCACCATATCTTTACCTGTTGATATAGCATCATTAACTGCAAAAACAAAAGTAGTTAAATCATCTACAAATTCATTTGCTCCAACTTGTTCAACAAATCTATCATAAGCTATTACATCACTTTCAGTTATTATATCTGGCAAATATTGACTATCACAGCTTAATGGGGTTCCATCTGGAGTATCAATATAATGAGACATATATAAATAAAATGTATATTTTTCATTTGTATACTTTCTGTTTTTAGCTATTTGAGCACAATGGGCTATTCTCTTTCCCATTTCATCTTGCTCCTCTTCATCTGGTCTTGCACCTCCTGCACCTTCTCCATAGCCACCATCTGGATTACTTTCAACACTTGTAACAGAATTTAATGAAGTAACTTTTGATAAGCTTTTAACATTATTTGTCCAATTTGAATAACTTGTTGTTTTTATATTAGAACTGCTATTATTTTCTTTTAATAATTCCCCACCATTTGCTCTTCTATTAGCTTCTTCTAATAACATTTTTAAATTTTCAGGTGAAATTCCCAATTTCTCATAATTTTTAACTATTCTAGATGTAGCATCTATATAGTCTTCAATAGTTGTTTCAAGCTCTGTTGGAGCATTTGGGTCAGCTTTAACATTTATTTTAAATGTTAAAGTAGCACAGTTTCCTGCTTTATCATAGGCTTTTGCTGTAAATGTAAATTCTCCCACTTCTGTTGGAGTATAAGTATAAGAATTATCTTCATTAAGTTCTAGTTTAGTATCTCCTAAATACAATTCTACTCTATCTAATTCTGTTTCATCAGTTGCAGTTATTTTTATGCTACCATTTTGATTTAACATAATATCTTTAGTATATGAAACATTAAGTTGTGGAGCTGTAGTATCTTTTGGAGTTATAACCTTAAATTTGTAGCTTTCTTCTGCTTTATTTTTTTCTGCATCTGAAGCTTGTATTTTTAAAGTATATTCTCCTTCCTCTAAATCATTAAACACTAAGTTACCATTTAACTCAGTTATTTCAATTGCTTTGTCATTTAAAGAAGCTTGTACTGTATTTACTCCAACATTATCACTTATACTATAATTTATAGAAATACTTTGTCCTTTTGTATATTCCTCTACATCTTTGTTTATAGTAATTATTGGTGCTGTTTCATCTTTTATAGTTATAACTTTAATATTTTCTCCAACATTTCCTGACTCATCATAAGCTTTTATTGATAATGTATAAGTTCCAACAGATAAGTTATCTATTTTTAATCTATTTTCTTCATCTAACACTACAGGATTTCCATTTAATTTTGCTTCTACTTTAGCTATATTTCCATTATCAGTTATTGAGGCTGTAAATAATACTGATTCACCTTCTTTATAGCTTGCCTTATCTGTTTCTATTGAAACTACTGGACTTATTGTATCAACTATTGAAATTTCCTTTTCTTCTACTGTTTCATTTCCTGAAGTATCCTTTGCTACTACCTTTACTTTAACAGTTTTTATACTTGATGTGTCTAACTTAACTTTATTGTCATCTAGTTCTGTTAAAACTCCATCTACATATACCTTTACTTCTTCAATTGCTACATTATCTTGAGCATCTATACTAACATAAAAGTCTTCTCCTAAGTTTGCCTTATCTTCTGATATTATATTTACTGTTGGCTTTATTACATCCTTTTCTAAAACCTTAACTACTACCTTTTCACTAGCCTTATTTCCTGCCTTGTCTGTTGCTATAGCTTCTATAACTAAATCTCCAACTTTATCTGCTAATATTTTAGCATTACCATCTTTATCTATTTTTATTTCTTTGCTATTTGCATATAATTTTAAGCTTTCTACACCATTATTATCACTAGCAGCAACAGATACTGTTACATATTCTCCACAAGTAACCTCATTTTCACTTACATTTAAATTTATTGTTGGCTTTGTTGTGTCAATAGTAACTTTTATTGTTTTAGTTGTTGTTGTTATATTTCCTGCTTTATCTATTGCTTCTGCCTTTATTACTAAATTTCCAACCTTATCTGCTAATATTCTTGCAGTATTATTTTCATCAATTTTAACTTCTTTGTCATCTACATATAACTTTAAGCTTTCTACTCCCACATTGTCATTTGCAATTAATGATACATTTATATAATCTCCATAATCAACATTATACTTATCCACATTTAAAGTTAATGTTGGTTTTACTTTATCTTCAGTAACTTTTATTGTTCTAGTTTTTATAGTTTCATTTCCTGCTCTATCCTTTGCCACAGCTTCAACAATATAATCCTTTGCTTTATCTGCTATAAATGAATATTGTCCATCAACTAAGTCAATTTTTTCTCCATCCACTGTAACTTCAAATGATACTAATTCTGCATTATCACTAGCACTTGATTTAATTATTATTTCATTTCCTATGCTTGCACTTGTTCTATTTACACTTAAATTTACTGTTGGTTTTGTTGTATCTTCTTTAACATAAATAGTTTTAGTTGTTGTTGTTATATTTCCAGCTTTATCTATTGCTTCTGCCTTTATTGTATAACTTCCTGGTGTATTTGTATTGAATATATATTTTCCTTCATCATTTAACTCAACTTCTTTATCATTTATTGTTACCTTAAAACTTTCTAAACCAGAACCTTCATCACTAGCAGATGCTGTTATTTCTGCACTTTCATATGAATACATATTTGTTTTGTCAGTTACTAAACTTACTACTGGCTTTACATTGTCTATTAATATTTTCTTTTCTAAAGTTACTTGATTTCCTGCCCAATCAAATGCCATTACTACAAAAGAATACTCTCCACTCATATTACTTGCAATAGAAATTGTTCCTTCATTATTTTCATTCATAGATATAGTTTTATCATTAAACTTAACAATATACCATGATATGTTAGACATATCTTTGCTTGAAACCTTAAAATCAATTTTGTCATTTCTAAATGAGTATTCAGGTATACCTTCAACAGAAATATCTAATTTCTTTTCATCTGTTTCAGGATTATAATCTTCAAGCTTTTCTGCTTCTTTAACAAGAACTTCAAGAATTTCATGTTTAGTATTTTCTCCTTTAGTTATTGCTAAATCCACATGATATAATCCTTCTTTTGTAAATATTATATTAGTTTTTATTGATGAATTATCAGAAATTAATGCTCCTTCTTCATTAACACTCCATTCTATTTTATCTATATCCTCTATTGCTTTAGAATCTGCTATTAAACTAAGAGGTTTATTTACTCTTGTTTCTGTATCTCCTAAAATTGATATGTTCATTTCATCTTCTGGTTTCTCTGGTATTTCATTTTTTCCTGAAGCTATTGTAATATCATAAAGTTCTGGTGTTTTGCCATCTGAAGAAGCTGTCATTTCTACATCAAGCCTTACATATCTTCCTACAACATCTGTTAATGTGCTATAATTTGAAACTTCCTTTTTCTCATTAAAGTTTTTTCCATCATCACTAGTACTTACATATACCTTCATTTCTCCATTATTTTTTACTAGAGCATTCCAATATATACTTGTCCAATTACAATTTTCTCTTTTACTATCATATATACTTGACCAACTTCCTTTTTTAATCCTATTACTTACAGGAAGGGATGTATCTTCTAAGTGCATTATGTTAGCTTTTCCATCTCTATCATAATAAGTTATAGAAGCATCTTTAACTAAATTACTCCATGTTTCATTTTCTAATAAATTAGAACTTATATCTATTTTTATTTGTTCTTCTTCGTCTATATTTATTCTGTCATAATTCCAAGATAAAGTTAATGAACCATCTTCATTTTCTTCAACCTTATCTGGCTTTGGATTTAATTCATTTACATTTACCATATTTTTATTTTCAATTGTTAATTTAAATGTTGCATTTCTTGCTGCTGTATTAAAAATTTCACTAGCCATTTTAGACATTAAAAATTCAATTTGCTCTGCTGAAGGACTATTCATATATACACCTTTATTATATATAGCTACATCTTGAAGTTGCTTTGTATCATCCCCTACTGAAAGAGCAAATATCTTTATTCCATTTTCTCCAGCTAAACTAGCTGCACCTGAAGATTCTGTTTGGGAATTATCTTCTCCATCTGATAATAAAATTATATATTTGTCTTTGTTACTAGAACTTGAATTTTCAAAAATTTCAATAGCTTTATTAATTCCAGATGATATGTTAGTTCCATTCCATCGTGGAATTAAAGTGTCTATAGAATTATTCAATTCATCAGAATCTGAAGTAAAATCATTTACCAAATATGCACTTCCTTCAAATCCAACCAATGCACATCTATCATTTTCTTTCATACAAGAAACTACCTTTTTAGCAGATTCCTTTGTTTTTTCAATTCTCTCTCCATCCATACTTCCTGATGTATCAATAACAAGAATTAAATCTACTGCTCCATTTTCTTCTTCTTCAGTACCATATCCATTAATATTATAAGTGATACTTGCATTATCTTTTGGAGCATATAACATATCTTTGTTTATTGTACTTGTAATATTTACTCCCTTATTAGCAGTTCCTTTATATGTTTTAGAAATTTCTTTAACTTCTCTATTTTTAGTATCTTCTAGCTTTAATTCGTCATTTTCTCCAGATAGATTTTCATAAGAGCCTTCATTAAAATCGCTAGTCATTGTATATTGTTTTACTGGTTCTGCCTTTACCTTTACAGTAACTTCATCTGAAGCACTCATGTTTTCTAATGTTGAATTAAGTTTTAATGTGTAAGTTCCTTCTTTATTAAATTTAACACTTGTTTCTAAACTCTTGTTATTGCTTATTTCACCTTGTGTTTCTTCCCCTTCTATGCTCCATGTTATATCAGCATCACTATAATTACAGCTTCCTGTTAATTCTAATGTTTCATCTACATATATTTCTTTATCACATCCAGCATCAACTACTAAGTTTTCTTTTATAAGACTTGTAGCTTCACTATTTTCATTAACATTAAGAGTTGTCCCATTAAGTTCTATAGAATCTGCATATATAGCTCCATTTATTGTTATCTTTTTTGCATTAATTTCTACCTTTCCATTTGGAGCATATATAACCCCATTTATAACTGCCTCTGAACCATTTATTGTTACATTTCCATTTTTAGAATATATGACAGCATTATAGTTTTCTATATTTTCTTTATTTACATCATATCTTATATTATTGTCTGCTATTATATATCCATTTCCCTTTAAATTAACTCTATCTAAAAATAAACTTCCATTTACTTTTATTGATTTATCTAAATCTATTGTGCTTTGAACAAACTTTTCATCTTCTTCATAAATGATGCTATCTTCAGTATTTTTTAATATAACATCATCAAGTTGTGGCATTTCTATCTTGTTATTTATAGTATTATAATTACCCTTTATATTTTCTGGTAATAAAGAAGCATTTATTCTTCCATTTACAAGCAATCCTTTTTCACCTGTATATTCAACACTATCTTCTGAATATATATCTCCTTCTACATTCCCCTCTTCTACATTAAATACAAGATCATCTTCTTTTCCTGAAAATAAAACATAATCTAATCCTCTTTGCCAAGAAAGTTTCTTCTCTTCAGCTGAAACATTAATAGTACTTGTTAAAAATATATTAGAAAGCATTACTGCTGATGTTGCTAATGCTATTAACTTCAGTTTTTGTGATTTCATCTTCTATTCCCCCTAATTCTTCTTTTTCTTAAATAAGACAGTACCTATAACTAAAGTAAGTGTAGCTATTGAACATGTAAGCCAAAAATATATTGAATTATTGTCAAAAGTTTTAGTTTTATCAGCATTTTCTTTAGCTTGTTCTATAACATTTTTTAAATTTTCATTAACCTTTTTATCTTCTTGCTTGCTACCATCTTCTTGTTTATTATCTTTTTGTTTATTGTCTTCTTGCTTGCTACTATCTTCTTGTTTGTTATCTTCATTGTCACTTGGAGTTTCATCAATATTTTTTACTCCATAACATGTAGAGAATAGCTTTTTTTCACCCCTTGCTATATCAACATCATCCCATACTATTCCTATTGCACTATCTTCATTTTCTTCATTATAATTTATAGAATAATCCCATCTATTGTCATAAAGGTTGTCCCAATTTGCAAATTGAATTTTACTTGGAACAACATCAGTATTATCTGAAGACTTTCCATAAGCTTCTATTTCTTTATTATCACTAGATATTGACCAACTATTTAATACATCCTTTTCTTTAATTTCGAATTCGTTTTCACTATTTAAAGAATTTACATTTATTATCCCTTTATCATCATTTCCAAGCATGGCATCTATCATAACTCTTATTCCAATATGAAGATTTTCTTTACTTGTATTATTTACTTCATAGGAAATTTCAACCATATCTTTGTATTTATCAGTAAAGCCATTAACAAATCTTAAGAATTGTGTTATTTCAACATCACCAAATTTTTGTATAGAAATACTGCTCTTTGTTTCTTTATCAAAAACAGGTTTTTGTATTTCTTCGCCTTCACCATATATATAATTTACCCCATTAATATTTATTGTTGTGTATGATGAATAAAAGTTATTGTACATAATTTTCTTTTCATTATCATTTTTAGTAGATAAACTTCCTTCATTTGTTTTTACGACAAATCTACAATACTCTCCTTCATTATTATCTTTCTCTACAGAAAGGTTAAGATAATCATTATACATAGTATTTTCAGTTATTGTAACATCATTTTCTGTTGCAAAAGCTGGAATATTTATTGTTTGTAATGCAACTAATGCACTCATTGTAAGTAATATTTTACTTTTTTTCATAAAACAATCCCCTTTAAATTTTATATTTTGTATTTTTTGTTGAAATATATTCCTTATTAAGCATTGTATGCAAAATTAATATAATTTTATCATATCCTCCTAAATACTATCAATAGACTATCCTTTAAATTTAATATATTTATAATGACAAATTTGATATAATTAATTAGAACTTTTAATAAATAAAAGAGAGGTAAAGTTATGTTGAGCAAATTTTATTTACATCAAGGCAAAAATAAAAAGGCCGAAAATGGTCGTCCTTGGATATATATCGATGAAATAAATGAATATGATGGTGATTATGAAAATGGAGATATAGTTGAAGTCTATAATCACAAAAATTATTTTATTGGAAAAGGCTATATAAATGATAGAAGTAAAATAACTATAAGAATAATGACAAGAAATCAAGAAGAAGAAATTGATAAAGAATTTTTCAGAAAAAGATTTAAAACTGCATGGGACTATAGAAAAACTGTAATAGATACATCTTCATGTAGACTTATATTTGGAGAAGCTGACCTTCTTCCAGGACTAACAGTAGATAAATATGAAGATTATTATGTAATTCAAATTTCAACTTTAGGTATGGACAAATATAGAGATATAATTGTTGAAATTCTTAAAGAAGATTTTAATGCTAAAGGCATATATGAAAGAAGTGATATAAAAACTAGAGAAATTGAAGGATTAGAACAAAGAAAGGGATTTTTAACAGAAGAATTTGATACCAATATATTAATAACTGAAAACGGAGTTAAATACATAGTAGATTTAGAAAATGGTCAAAAAACAGGCTTTTTCCTTGATCAAAAAGAAAACAGAGCTGCTATTCATAGAATATGTAAAGGGAAAGAAGTTTTAGATTGCTTTACTCACACAGGCTCCTTTGCTTTAAATGCTGGTATTGCTGGTGCTAAATCTGTTCTTGGAATTGATGTTTCTGAACATGCTATAGAATGTGCAACAAGAAATGCTAAGTTAAATAATCTTGAAGATACTGTAAAATTTGAATGTCATAATGCTTTTGATGTTCTTCCTGCTTGGTCAAAAGAAGGAAGACAATTTGATGTTGTTATCCTAGACCCACCAGCATTCACTAAATCAAGAAACACTATAAATGGAGCAAAAAGAGGATATAAAGAAATAAACCTTAGAGGCTTAAAAATGGTTAAACAAGGAGGTTACTTTATAACTTGTTCATGCTCACACTATATGTCAGAAGAATTATTAAAAGCAACAATAAATGAAGCTGCACATGATGCACACAAAATATTAAGACAAGTAGAATTTAGAACTCAATCTGCAGACCATCCAATTCTTTGGAATTCAGATGAAAGCTATTACTTGAAATTCTTTGTTTTCCAAGTAATATAATCTTTTTGAAAAATAGCAGGCTTTTATAATTGACAACTAAATAAATCAATGTTATATTGAAGCCGAAGATTTTATTAATTAAATATGTATAAATGTGGACAATGATGTTTAAACTAATTATGTTTAGATTTCATTGTCTTTATTTTTTAATGAAAGGATGTGTGAAATATGGATATTTTTGATATAATGGGCCCTGTTATGGTTGGTCCTTCAAGTTCTCATACAGCTGGTGCTGTAAAGATTGGTCATGTTGCAAGAGAACTTTTAAATGAAGATATTAAAAAAGTTGAAATTTTTCTTCATGGTTCTTTTTTATCTACTGGTAAAGGGCATGGAACAGATAAAGCATTAATTGCAGGACTTTTAGGAATGAATCCAGATGATGAAAGAATTCCAAAAAGTTTTGAAATTGCAAAGGAAAAGGGAATAGAATTTTCTTTTAAGGGAATTAATTTAAGAGATGCTCATCCTAATACAGCTTTATTAAAGTTATTAGGAGTAGATGGTAGAGAGTTAGAAGTTGAAGCTGCATCTATTGGTGGTGGACAAATAAATATATGTAAAATAGACAACCTTTCTACAAATTTTAGTGGTGATTATCCTACTCTTATTGTTCATAATCTTGATGAGCCTGGTCATGTTATGGCTGTAACTTCTATGTTAGGACATAAAATGGTAAATATAGCTTCAATGCAACTTTATAGAGCTTCAAGAGGTGGAAATGCTGTTATGGTTATAGAGTGTGACCAAGAAATTCCTGAGGAAGGTATATCTTGGTTAAAGCATCAAGAGGGTATAATTAAAGTTACATATCTTAGTAAGGAGGGCAAACAATGAGTTTTGATTCTATTTCTAAAATATTAAAAAAGGTTGATGCTGAAAATAAACCATTTTGGCAAATAATCCTTGAAGATGATATGAATGAAAGAAAGGTTTCTTCTAAGGAGTCTATTGATAAGATGGCTTTTCTTTATAATAGTATGAAAAAAGCTGATGCTTCTTATGATGGAAATTTAAAATCTGCTAGTGGTTTAGTTGGTGGTGAAGGTGAAAAAATTAAAGTTGCCTTAGAAAAGGGTACTTTAATGTGTGGGAATTTTATTGGTACTGTTATGGAAAGAGCATTAAAAATGGGGGAATCTAATGCTTGTATGAAAAGAATAATAGCAGCTCCAACTGCTGGTTCTTGTGGAGTTATTCCTGCTGTTTTATTAACTTATGAAGAGTTTTTTAATGTTACTGAGGAAAAAATATTAGAAGCTTTATATGTTGCTTCAGGTTTAGGAGAAGTTATTGCTCTAAGAGCTTCAATTGCAGGTGCAACTGGAGGCTGTCAAGCTGAAATTGGTTCCGCTAGTGCTATGGCAGCAGGTGCAATTGCTTACTTAAATGGTGGAAATAGTGAAGAAATTACCCATGCTTGTGCTTTAGCTTTAAAAAATTTACTTGGCCTTGTTTGTGACCCTGTTGCAGGTCTTGTTGAAGTGCCTTGTGTAAAAAGAAATGTTATTGGTGCTGTAAATGCTATTACTAGTGCTGATATGGCTTTAGCAGGTATTAGAAGTAAAATCCCACCTGATGAAGTAATTGATGCAATGAAAGAAATTGGTGACTTGCTTCCTCCTAGCCTTCGTGAAACAAGTAAAGCTGGTCTTGCAGTTACTCCAACTGGCATAAAAATAACTGAAGATATTATAAAATAATAATTAAAAATCCTAGGTTCATTATTATCTAGCTATGTAAGCTCTAAATAACTTTCCTTAATAAAATAATGAACCTGAGATTTTAAAAAATATATATTTCTTATTTAAAATCTTTTCCTTGATAAATATCATTTTCTTCTAGGGCTTTGTCTATTGCATTAAGTATCTCCCACTTTTTTAAACTCCACATAGGTCCTATTAAAAGATTTCTTGGGGCATCTCCTGTTAATCTATGAACCACCATATCCTGTGGAAGCATAGCTATCCCTTTACATATTAAATCTATATAATCTTCTTGTGATAAAAACTTTAGTTCTCCATTTTCATATAGCTTTACCATAGGAGTATCTTTCATTAAATGAAGAAGATGAAATTTTATTCCTCTAGCTCCTGAATGAGCAATATAGTCTATTGTTTTTAACATACCAGTTTTATTTTCTCCTGGAAGTCCTAAAATAGAATGCACAACAAAATCTATATTTCTTTTCTTTAACTTTTCTATAGCTTCTTCAAAAACTTTAAGCTTATATCCTCTATTTATTTTTAATGCTATATCATCATTTACAGTTTGAAGACCAAGTTCTACCCATACATAAAATTTTTCATTAATTTCTTCTAATAAATCTAAAACTTCATCTGGTAAACAATCAGGTCTTGTAGCAATTGCTAAAGCAACAACATCCTCTTCTTTAAGTGCTTCATAATACTTTTCTCTAAGAACTTCAATAGGTGCATAGGTGTTTGTATAGGCTTGAAAATAAGCTATGTATTTACCATTTTTCCACTTCTTATTCATCATAATCTTTATATCTTCAAATTGTTTATGTATAGAAGTACATCTATTACCTGCAAAATCTCCAGAACCTCTTTCACTACAAAAAACACAACCACCTTTACTTATGGTTCCATCTCTATTAGGACATGAAAATCCTCCATCTAAAGATATTTTAAATACCTTTTCTCCAAATTTATTTCTTAAAAAATAATTTAAGCTATGATATCTTTTTCCATTCCATTCTTTTAACATTAAATTCTTTGCTTTCTCCCTCTTATTTATTTTAAACTTTCATGTTTATAACATAATATTATCATAAAACAAAAATATTTTTATGAAATAACTTTTTAATATTTATTTCTTCTTTATTTTATTTTCTTTTAAATCTATTATATATTCACTTACATCTAAATTTTCTTTATTTTTTACCTGAATTAATAATCCTTTATCATTTACACATTCTATTTTTAAGGTATATTTTTCTTTAGGAAATTCTTTTTCAAGATTTAAATCTATAAGTTTTCCTGTATTGTTTTTATATGCTTTTATAATCCTTTCTCCATTTTGTTTTATTTGTAATATAAGTTCTCCATCATCATTTGAAAATAATAATTCTTCTACTTCTGCATTATTTATAAAATCATACTCTATAAGCTTTTTTAAATTTGGAGTTTCTAATACTTCTTCTAAGCTTTTTTCCATGTTATTTATATCTTCATCTTTATTTCCATAACTATTATCTTCACCTAATGTGTCCTTTTCTTCTTTAACTTCTGCAAGTAATAAAGCTATATTTTCTCCATCTGTTGAAACTATTCCAACCTTATCACCATTAAAACTTAAAGAAACTCTACTAAATTCTTTATTATTAATACTTTTTTTATTTACCATCACATCAGAACCTTTACTATACATCTCTTTAGGTAAATCTTTTAATCTTAATAAAACATTATTTTCTCCATTTTCTTCATTTCTTAATCTTAAAGTATTATTATATTCATAAATTTCCTTATTACTTTTTGCTTTTATTTCATCTATTAAATATTTATCTCCTTCTTTAATAATTTTAATAGATAAATTATCTAAGTCTGCTCTTAGATTTTCATTATCTTTTCTTATTGCAATATAATCTATATAAGCATAATTTGCCCCTTCTATAGTTTTTTTAACTTTATATGCACCTATTTTATTCTCCATAATCTCGCTATATTCTTTAGTGTTCTTTACCTTATCACTACATAAATTTTCCACATTATCAATAGTTCCATAAGCCATATTATCCATAAATGTATTTCCAATTTCACTTGCCTTGTAAATATTAAAAAAATCTATTTTTTCTTTTTTATTATCACCACAGCCTATCATAATAAAAATAATAGGTAAAATAAATATATAAATTAATCTTCTCATAACACCATTTCCTTTCATAGTCTAATTATTATATAGTTTTCCTAATAAAGTTTCTCTTATACTTTCAATAGAATAAATACAAGCTAAATCTTATATACTTTATTAGAAAAACTCTTTGAAAGGATGTTTAAATTTGAAAAAAGAAACCTTAAAGGTATTTCAAATTGCTGTAGTTTTTATAGGAACTATTGTAGGTGCTGGTCTTGCTTCTGGAAAAGAAATAACTGAATTTTTTACCTCCTTTGGCTATAAAAGCTTTATTGGAATTATATTTTGTGGAATATTTTATGTTATTATGGGCTCAATACTTTCTAAAATTAGCATAACTAATAACTTAAATTCTTATAGTGAAGCTATGAAACTTATAAGCCCAAACATACTGGGAAAACTAACTGGAATAATAACAACTTTATACTTAATTTCAAGTGCCTCAATAATTTTAGCTGGAAGTGGTGCTTTATTAAATCAATTTTTTCATATTCCAAAAATTCTTGGTTCTTTAATAATGCTTTGTTGTGCTATTATATTTCTTTTTAGAGGAACAAATGGATTAATTGAAGTAAATTCATTTATTGTTCCTTGTCTTGTTGTAATAATGAGTACAATATTTATTTTATATTTTTTCCTTTGCAAGGACATGCTATCTTTAGAAACTATAATACACTTTCCGCCTAAAAAATCTGGAGTTTTAATATCAACAATTTTATATGCTGGATATAATACTCTTTGTTCTTCTGGAGTATTAGTTCCACTAAGTACAGAAATGAAAAATTCTAAAACTATGATAAAAGGAATTTCTTTAGGGACTTTAGGTTTAACTTTACTTTGCCTTATAATAAATTTACTTCTTACAATTAATCAACCTTATATTTATGAATATGAAATTCCCCTTTTACTTGTTGCTGAAAGATTTGGTTCTTTAATTCAGGGATTTTTACTTGTTATAATATGGCTTGAAATGTTTTCTACAGAAGTCTCTGATGTATATTCAATAAGTAAAACTTTAGAACAAAGCTTTAATATTAAATTTAAAAAAGGAATATTTATAGTTCTATTCTTTGCTCTTTTAATTTCCCAAATAGGATTTACTAATTTAATTTCTACTTTATATCCTGCCTTTGGAGTTTTAAGTTTAATATTCATATCTCAATGTTTTATATTTTATTTTAAACATAGAAAAATGTAAAATCATTACTTTGCTTTTTCTGTCTATAGGCTCTAAAGTAACACAAGATAATTTTCTAATAATAAATCTTAATTATTGATACAAACATTTTCTAGGATTATAATTTAATAAGATTTTTAAATATGAGGTGCTTTTAAGTGAAATATTCTAATCTTTTAGAAAGTTGTAAACTATGTAAAAGAAATTGTGGTGTAAATAGATTAAAGGGGGAACTTGGTTTTTGCAAAGCTTCTGATAAAGTAAAAATTGCAAGAGCTTCCCTTCATTTTTGGGAAGAACCTCCCATTTCAGCTGAAAATGGTTCTGGTACAGTGTTTTTTTCTCACTGTAATCTTCATTGTGTTTTTTGTCAAAATCATGATATAAGTCAAGAATTTAATGGAGAATATATATCTATCAAAAGATTAAGTGAAATATTTCTTGAACTTCAAGAAAAGGAAGCTAATAATATTAACTTAGTTACTCCAACTCATTATATTCCACAAATAAAAGAAGCTTTAGACATTGCTAAAGCTAATGGACTAACTTTGCCAATTTTATATAATACAAACACCTATGATTCTTTAGATGCTATAAAAGAGTTAGATGGATATATAGATGTTTATTTACCAGACTTTAAATATTTTAATAATAAATATGCAGTTAAATATTCTAGTGCTCCTTATTATCTTGAAAATATTATGCCAGTTCTTAAAGAAATGGTTTCTCAAACTAAAGAACTTAAATTTAATGAAAAAGGACTTATAGAAAAGGGAGTAATTATAAGACACCTTATGCTTCCAGGATTACTTTTTGATTCTAAAAAGGTTATAGATAGAATTTATAATACCTTTGGGGATAAAGTTTATATAAGCTTAATGAATCAATATATTCCTATGTATAATGCAAGTAATTATCCTGAAATAAATAAAAAGTTAAATCCTAAACATTATGATTCTTTAATTGACTATGCTACTAATATTGGGGTTGTTAATGGTTTTATTCAAGATGAAGGAAGCAATTCAACTGAATTTGTTCCAGATTTTAATCTGCAAGGGGTATTAAAAAAATAACTACCCCTTGATTTTTATATATATTTTCTTAATTCTGCTATTCTTGTAACACCTACATATACATCTGATATTTTATACCATGTAGCATAATCAACTATTCCGTTTTGAGGGAGATTAAATATGCCCTGAAATACCCTTACTGCTTCTGCTGTTGAAGGACCAAAAACTCCATCAACAGCTACTTTAGGTATTAATGGATAGTTTTGAGATATTCTATTTAAAAAGTCCTGAACCATTCTAACTGATTCTCCTGATGAACCTATTGTTAAATCATAACCTGGATATGATGAAGGACTTCCCTTTACCCTATCTGCTGTTACAAGTTCTATATCATTACCATAATAATAAGTTAATATTTCATATGGAACCTTCCCTTGATCACCTAAATACTTGCTTCCCCATTGACTTAACCATTGAGGACAAGTTACATTTTTTCCATCACAATATTGTGTTAATAACGGTTGTTTCCTTCCAAATCTCCTTATATAAGTTGAAAAAATCTCATCTACCACTTTACTTATACTATCATAAATATTTCTTCCATAATTAAAAGCATGGTCATAAGCTGTTGAACTTGTTATATCAAAGTTTTTTCCCTTTCCTCTATACCATTCTGTATAAATTCTATTTAAAGTAAATGAAACTATACAAAAAATATTTGCTCTTATAGTAGTTTCAGGCCAAGTTGAATATATTTCGCAAGAAGCAACATTTTTTAAATAATCTTTATAAGGAACTCTGTAATTAGGAGCAGAATTATCATTAGGACTTCCTTCATGAACAGTTATATATTCTGGAATTACTGGTTGTGGTAAAACTACACCACTTGATGGTAGTGGCAAAGGTTTATCTGGATTTTCAGGAATCTTTGCTGGGAAATTTCCAAATAAGGTATTAGGCAAAACAACTATAACATCTGCTCTACTAGCTCTTAAATTATTCCTTTCTACTAAATTAACTCTCTGATATGCTGTTTCATTGGGAAATATTTGAGCTTCCTTAATAACAACTGTTTCAAATCCACTTCTTTCAACTGTTATATCATACAAACTATATGGCATATTATTTGTTGGTTCTTGAGAATAGGCAAATGAAGGTGCTGATAAATCTATTGTTTCAGTAAGTCCTAAGGAATTTGTTGATAATTTTCTTGTTATATTTTTTATGGTTTCTGACTTTGATGGTTCAATACTTATGTTGCAATTATCTACTGGAATATAACTTTCCCCATTAAAACATTGAACTCTTAATCTTCCTATATCAGACATATCTTTCTCCTAAATTTCTTAATTACTATATAAATTATGCTTAACTTATTATTCCTGTGATTTAAACTTTATTAGGTTCTCTTATAAATAAATTTCCTATTTCATATTCATTTTCATTAAGTCCTCTTCTACCATCATAATATTCTCCCCTTATTGAATTAAATATTCTATTAACATCTATCGTTCCATATCCCCATTCTCTATTAGGATATGAATCCCCTGTTCTCATCTTAGCTCCTCTAACTATATATGATATAATTTGTCCTGCATTTATATCTTTATTATTTCCATCAATTATTCCCCATTGTAATATAAGTGCACATATTCCAGCTACTATTGCTGTTGCAACAGAAGAACCTGTAGCAGTACCAACAGAACCATCAAGTCTTATTATCCTTCCATTTATTCCGCCTGCTGCAATATCTGGTTTTATTTCATTATTTCTTAAAAATCCTCTGCCAGAACTTCCAACTATAGAATCATTATTTTGATTATAATATGCTACAGATACAGATTTTTTAGCTCCAGCTGGAATTGTTATAGTTGTGTATGGACTAGGATTAAGAAATTTTGTTTCTTCTTCTAATAAACTTTTTTGTGGAAGCCACGCCCAATATTTTCCATCAACTATATATTCACCATATAATATAAATCTCCAAATTCCTTCTTTTAACCCTTTAGCTCTAATAGTTATTAGTTCATCTCCATTAAGATAATCAGGAATGGAATAATTTATTGCCATTGTAGTTCCCTCATAAATAAACTTTATATCTTCTTTTGATTTAAGCTTTGGAGATATTTTTTCAATTACTTCTCCTGAAGGTGATACTATTGAAACAGATATTACATTAGGCTTATTTGACCATATTTGAAAATTAATATTTTGTTGGTTTTTATCTACTTTTAGTTCTATAGTTTCAGTATCTCCTGTTTTTTCTATTCTTCCTTCTGTATGTGTATCAGTATCTCCTTCATTTCCAGTACCTGTTGCAAATACTACTCCTACAGGTCTTGATAAAACATTTATATAATCATCCACTATTCCAATTCCAGTATGTGAACCAATATTACTTCCTATTGGTACTAATATAGCTATAGGCTTTTTTAATTCTACAGCTAACATTGTTAAATACCTAAATGCAGTTACTATACTTATAACATCATACCTATTTTCTCCTTTACTTGTAATTCCAGCTTCATATAAAACAACTTTACTAGCTTCTTTTAATTTTACAACTGCAATATCACAACCTGGTGCTACTCCAATTACATCTGGATTTTTTCCCCTTGCTGCTGCTAAACCTGTAACCATTGTGCCATGTCCATTAATATCTTTACTAGGAACTATACTATAAGGGTCTCCTCCAGAGTTTTTAAGCTTTATTGCCTCATTTATTTGTTCTTCTGTATATTCAGTTCCAAGCTTTAAACCATACACTTCTTTTCCTGATTGTATAGTTTGGTCCCATATTCTTAGGATTCTTGTTGTATCATCTTCCTTTTGAAATTCTGTATTTAAGTAATCTATCCCTGTATCTATTACTCCTAAAATAACACCTCTTCCATCTAAAGAAATATAAGGATTGTTGTGATAATATTCTGCATTACTTGCTTCTAAAGGAGTTATATCATTTAAAGTAAATATTTGTGGAGTTAACTCAAAAATATAATTATTTATATAAGGCATTATTTCTGATACTTTATTTATAGGTAAATATACTATCCCATAAAACTCACTTATTATAATAGCTGATATATTTTCTATATTATTTAATTGCAAAAATTTATCCCTATTTGAGTATTCTACTAATATACCTACAACTTCTTCACTATCACTCTCTTCTTGAAAAAAATTACTAAAAACAACATTTCTAAAATCATTTTTTCTTATATCAATTATATTTAATGTTTTATAAAGTTCTGTCATGCTATTATATAAACACACTTCTCCATAACCCCAACTTGTATCAGGATATGTTATATCTCTTCTTTCTTTTTTAGCTCCTATTATAAGAAAATATTTTAATCTTTCACCATAAAGATAAGAATCATTTCCTTTCAAAAGTCCCCATTCCATCATTAATGCACTTATACCTGATACGTGAGGTGCTGCCATTGAGGTTCCACTTTTAGTATCAAAAGACCTATCTGGTATAGGTGCTACTATATCTTCTCCTGGTGCTACTATATCTGGTTTTGCTTCTAAATATAGTGGATATAATCTTCCTCTTCCACTAAAGGAAGATATAGACCTTGTTATATAATTATAACTTCCAACAGATATTATATTTGAAACTGTTGCAGGTATTCCAAGAGTTCCATCTAAAGTAGGCTGAAGAAACTTTGTTTTTTTATTTAATATTTCAGAGGTAGGTAACCACATATCAAAAATTCCTTCATAGGAATTAATTAAATTTAATTCAATTGTCCATATTCCAGATAATATATAATTTCCATTTGATATAAGAGAGATTCCTATTTCTCCACTTATATCAAAGGGTCTTGCTCCAGTATTATAGATTTGATACTTATTTCCTGATATAACTCCATCATAAAACCCTTCTGATATTACTATCTCTGAAGTTGATATTCCAGAAGGGGTTATAAGCCTTAGTGAAACTTCTGGAAGTATTGATTTATATAAATTAATTACTACTGCTGTTTCATCACCAGATACTTCAAATCTTACTGCATTAGACTTGTTAAAGGTTCTGCTTACATGATGAGCTGTATCTCCCTCATTTCCTGCTGCAATAACTATAGTAACTTTATCTAAAGTTGATATTGTACTTATATATTGTTCTAAAAGACTTGTTCCATTATGTGCTCCATCATTTGTGCTCATACTTATATTTATAACCAAGGGCATATTTAACTCTAGTGATTTATCAAGTAAAAACTTTATACCTTTCATTAAATTTGTACTTAATGTAAATAAACCTCTTCCACTTTTAACCATCATTATTGAGCTTTTTGGTGCAACACCATAATATCTTTTATCTATATTTCCACCTGCACAAGCTATTCCTGCTACATGAGTTCCATGTTCTATAACATCATAAGAAGGAACTATTGAATAAGGGTCTGCACTTTTTAATGCTTCATTTATTTGATTTTTATTATATACTGCACCATTTAAACTTAAATCATAAATATACTCTATTCTTGTTGTTCCATCTTCTTTTATAAAAGCTGGATGTGTATAATCTATTCCTGTATCAATAAATCCAATTACAATTCCATTACCTTGTAAATCAAATTCATTTCTAGCTCTATCTACACAAGCTACCTTATTGCTTCTTTCATCTGATGCATATAAACTTTTTGGAAATTCTATATATTGTATATAAGTACTTTCTGCTAAGAATATTATCTTACTAGGCTTTAAACTTATTATTCCAAAACCATATCCTAAATCTTGAAGTGTTCCATCTAAACTTTCAACTAAAGCTTTAACCTTTTCTACTTGTTCTCCATATAAAACCACAACTTCTATATCTTCATTTTCATCACTAGCAAAGGAGGGTGCTATATTTATTTTTCCTAAAACTTCTTTTGGAATATTTTTTAATAGATTAATAGTGTTTTCTATGGTTGCTATAATTCTCACTCCAAATTATATTAATATTTTAAATATATGAAAAAGACAGATAATATATGAAATTCACATATTATCTGCCTTTTATTATAGATTAAATTCTATTCTTTCTAATTTAGCAATAACTTTTAAATTATTTAATTCTACAGTTTCAGTTCTTACTGTACCTTCATTACTTATAAGTAAAGCTCTTGAATTTCCTAATAATTTAATTTGTCTTACTATTCTTTTTTCTTTATATTCAATTAAAAATATTCCATTATTACTAACTTCTTTAACTAAATGTGCAAAAGCTAAATCATCCTTCATTATTCTAAATCCAGACATATCATTATCTGCAATTTTTAAATATATAACTTTATCAATAGGAAAACCTTCTATCTTTCCTGAATAGTTTGGAAGTTCTTTTCCTCCAAATGTATTTTTTAAAGAATAGTCATAAACATTTACTTTCTTTAATACTGAAGAAAAGGCTTCTGTCCACACAGCTGAAGTTTCTCCTAAAGTTTTTGGTGAAACTTTCTTCTTTTCCTTTTCTTTAGCTTTTTCTTCTTTTCTTTCCTCCATTAAAGCTTCATCTGTTACTACCATACTTACATCATTAAAATCTACATTAAGTAACTTTGATGCTCTTTCTATGAAATTTTCTTGAACTACTCTTTTACCAATTTCAACTTCATTTATAAATTTATCTGAAACTCCAAGCTTCTTTGCTAATGCTTTTTGAGTTAGTCCAGACTTTAAACGTGCTTCTTTAATCTTTTCTCCAACTCTGCTCATTTATTTTTCTCTCCCTTTAGTGTCCACTAATTCTCTTTCTAAAATTAAGTGACTTATAAGTCTTTCAAAGGTCCAGTTAATAGATATAGGTGTTACAACAGCAAGAATTCCTCCTGTTATTAAATTTCTTACAGACTTTATGGTAGTTCTTAACTGATTTTGTCCATATCCATTAAATAATATAACCTTTTCCTCTGGTAAAGAACTTTCTTCATCTATTACTTCTTTTTTGTTTAATATATCTTTAATTTTCATAGAAGACATATTCTTTTCTATTTTTATAACTTTAAAATTTATTTTTTTAAGTTTTTCTATTTCTTCTTCTGAAAGACCATAAACTAAAACACATTTGCTTTTTAACATAATTTCACCACTTATTCAATTATTTCTGGCTCGCTATAAGTTTCTCCAAAGGTTTCAACTGTCATACTCTTTATAACTTGGTCTTCATAAGGTCTATCTGAATAATCAGTTTTTGCATTTACTATTTTATCTACAACTTTCATTCCTTCAATTACCTTACCAAAAGATGCATATTGGTCATCTAAATGAGGTGCATCTTCTACCATTATAAAGAATTGGCTTCCTGCTGAATTTGGGTCCATAGTTCTAGCCATTGATAAAACACCCTTAGTATGTTTTAATTCATTTTTAAATCCATTACGGCTAAATTCTCCCTTTATTGAATATCCTGGGCCTCCCATTCCATTTCCTTCTGGACATCCCCCTTGAATCATAAAGCCTGGAATTACTCTGTGAAATATTAATCCATCATAAAATCCTCTATTTATTAAATCAATAAAATTATTTACTGTGTTAGGTGCTACTTCTGGATATAGTTCTGCTTTAATAATCCCTCCATCTTCCATGGTTATAGTTACAATTGGATTTTTCATAATACTTTTCCTCCTGAATACTTTATTATAAATATATTGTTTTTATTATATCCTATTTGCTATTTTTTATAAAGAAAAAAAGAGAGTGTAAAAACTACATCTCTTTTTTTAGCAATGCTTTACTTATGTCTATCATTCTTTGGTCCTTTAACGAATTATATATCTCAATGTTTCCTTTTTTTGTGCTATCATTAATAAGATTTTGATTGGCAAGTCTTCTTCTTAATTCTTTGCAAGTGCCAAGTCCACCATCTATTACAGGAATATTATTACCTATAGTTTCTTGAATAGCCTTTCTTACAAAAGGATAATGGGTACATCCTAAAACTACTGAGCCTATTTTTTGTCCTTTAAATTCACTAAACTTATCTTTTAGATAGTCTTTTAAGTCATCACCATCTAAATCTCCTGACTCTATAAATTCAACTAAACCTGCACAGGGCATAGGAATAATTTCCTTTCCTCCATTATATTTATTCATTAAGTTACCAAATTTCTTTTCTCTTAAAGTCATTGGAGTAGCCATTATTACAATAGCTCCATCCCTATTTAATTCTACTGCTGGTTTTAATGCTGGTTCTATTCCCACTATAGGAATATCTTTATAATCTTTTCTTAAATCAGCAACAGCTGCACTTGTTGCAGTATTACAAGCAACTACTACTGCCTTAGCTCCCTTTTCTCTTAATAAATTAAATGCATTATAAGTAAGTTCTTTTACATCATCTACATTTTTTACCCCATAAGGTGCATTTTTAGAATCTCCAAAATATATATAATTTTCATTGGGCATAAGCTTTATTGCTTCCTTTAAAACGCTTAACCCTCCTACACCTGAATCAAAAAAGCCTATAGGCATACTTTTGTTATCCAAGATATATCACTCCATTTTTTATTTAATATTTATACCTTAAATTCAATTTACTATTTTAACAAAAAAACATTAACTTTATATAAAATCCTATTTATATTTTATTACTTTAATTCTAATAAATCCATATATTTATTACATAAAATATCTAAATTTAAAATTATAATCAAAGTTTGTTTTTTTAAGAATAAGTTATTATTTACCTTTATTTTTTATAGGCTAAACATTTGATTATAAAGTTATTGACAGTAAAACTTCATTATAATAGAATTTTTCTTAGAGAGTTACTAACATTACAATCCAAATATTTCTTTGTTTAGTACATATATTCAGAAAGGATGTGAAAAATTTGCACAAGCTTTTGTGTAAATATAATTATGATTAAAGATTTAATTTATACCATTCCCCATGACAAACATACTAGTGAGGATATAAAAGCTATTTTGTTAGCTCATCCTGAAATAAAATTTGTTTCATTCGTTGGAGTTGATTTATCTTGCAATGACACTGATGAAAAAATACCTGTAAAATTATTTCTTGAAGATTTAGAAACTATTTTACATGGTGTTGCAATTCAAACTGACGGTTCATCAGTTGTTCTTCCTGGTATAGCAACTCTTAATAATGCTAAAGTCGATATGGTTACTGATTTAGATAGCAAGTGGTTTGTTGACTATAATTATGACCATATAGATTTAGAAACCCAAAAGCCTATCGGAACTTTAAGAATTCCTTGTTTTTTATACCATACAAACAAGCCAGTAGATTCAAGACATATCCTTAAATCAGCAGTAACAAGCTTTAAAGAAACTTTATGGAACATCTTTGAAACTAAGCCTGAAATTTTAAAACCTTATGGAATAACAAAAGGTGATATAGATGAGATTAATATCACTTCTGCTACTGAACTTGAATTCTGGGTTAAAACTCCAAATGATAAAGCTGAAGTAGAAGAATTATATACATCTGAAGTATTACATGAACATTATTGGACTAGAACAAAGGGAACTGTAAGAACTGCATTAGAAGAATCTTTACTTCTTATGGAAGCTTATGGTTTTGAACCAGAAATGGGACATAAAGAAGTAGGAGGAGTTAAGGCAAAACTTACTTCAAATGGTCAATTTAATCATATAATGGAGCAAATGGAGGTAGACTGGAAATTCTCTGATGCCCTTCAATCTGCAGATAATGAATTATTTATAAAAATATTAATACAAGAAACCTTCAGAAGAAATGGACTTGAAGTTACATTCATGGCAAAACCATTAGAGGGAATAGCTGGTTCTGGTATGCATGTACATCTTGGTGTAAGCCTAAAACTTAAAAATGGTAAAAGAATAAACCTATTCCACGCTACTAAAGAAGATTTCTTAAGTGCTATTGGATACGGTGCTTTAATGGGACTTCTTAAAAACTATGAAGTAATGAATCCATTTATATCTTCAACAAATAATGCCCTTAGAAGATTAAGACCTGGATTTGAAGCTCCAATATGTACTGTTACATCTCTTGGATTAAGTCCTTCAAATCCTTCAAGAAATAGAAGTATTCTTATTGGATTAATAAGAGATTTAGCTAATCCAAAAGCTACAAGATTTGAATTACGTTCTCCAAACCCACATTCAAATGTATATATAGTTATGGCAGTATCTTATATGAGTATGCTTGATGGTATATTATATGCTGTAAATAACAATAAAACAGAAGAAGAACTTTTAAAAGAGTTATCAAAACATGCTGGTGAAGAAGCTGATTATCTTGAAAAAGACAGAGCTTATAGAAGTGAAGAAGATGTATTTGAACACTTCTCAGTAGAAGAAAGAAATAAACTATTTGGAAAGGCCCCAGCTACTGTTTATGAAAACTTAACAGCTCTTGATAAATATCCTGAAAAATTAAAGGTTCTTAAAAGAGATAATGTTTTAGATGATACTTTAATTAATAGTTTTAAAATAGCTGCACTTCAAAGATGGAGTACTGAAATAACTAAGAGAGTTATTGGTGGATATATGAATGAAATTCGTTCATTTGTTCCTCTTCATTCTTTGGACAAAGCTTTAGACCTTGATATATCAAACTGGATGAAAATAAATGATTTAAGACATTATATTATGAAAGACACTTATACATCTAAAGGACTATTTACTAAAATAAAAGAAGCCTTTGAAAAACAAGACTATTCAAAAGCATCTAAGTATTACTTAGAATTAGAAGAAAAAATGGAAATTTTAAGAGATTTATATTCTTCTTATAAGAAAAATTTATTAGATATCTAATAAATCAAAAGACGTAGGAACTTTTAACCTACGTCTTTTTTATATATAATTTATTATGCTAAGCTAATGCTGATTTTCCCATAGAATAACTATTATATCTTAAAGGAGTATTTTCTATAATATATTCTGCTTCTTTATAGCTTTTAGCTTTAAAAACTATAGTCCACCCATCTCTAGTATGTTTTCCTACACACATTAAATATCTATCATCACAAGATTTATTTAATCCATCTTTATCTATTATTAAACTTCTAACTTCTCCTATAGTTTTAACATTTAATTTAACAAAAACATCACTTGTATTCATATTATTTTACTCCCTTCACGCGAACATATGTTTATGTTCTTATTATACAGAACTTTTGTTCGCTAGTCAACATAATTCTGTACTTAATATTATTTATTAATTTGAAAATTTATACATAAAAAAGCTAGAGAATAAATTTTTTCTCTAGCCTTTTTGTTTAAACTTATTTAATTGTATAACTCATTGATTTTCTTGTTACTTGTCCATTTGAGTCTTTTACATCTACATATAATGTCTTATTTCCTACTTTGCTAGGTTTCCATACTGTTATATTTGATGCTGAATAATCTTGAATTACAAACCAATTACCTGAGGCATCTTTTACTAAGAACTTATATTGTAATGTTCCTGTTCCTGTTGCTTTTGCTGATAATACAATTTCTGTTTTACTTTTTTGTGGTGATTTTTTATCTGTTGTAAAGCTAGTTACTGTTGGTGCAGCTACTTTTACTGTATAGCTCATTGCCTTTCTTGTTACTTGTCCATTTGCATCTTTTACATCTACATATAATGTTTTATTTCCTGCTTTGTTAGCTTTCCATGTGCAACTATTTACTATTGAATAATCTCTTATTACTGCCCAGTTTCCTGTTGTATTATCTTTTATTAAGAACTTATATTGTAATACTCCTGTTCCACTTGCAGCTGCACTTAAAGTTACTTCTGTTCCACTTGCTTGTGGTGACTTTTTGCCTGCTACAAATGAAACTACTTTTGGTTTTTCTACTTCTTTAACAGTATAGCTCATTGATTTTCTTGTTACTTGTCCATTACCATCTTTTACATCTACATATAATGTTTTGTTTCCTGTTTTTCCTGTTGTCCATGTATATGTGTTTGAAGTTTTATAATCTCTTAATACTGCCCAATTTCCTGTTGTATTATCTTTTATTAAGAATTTGTATTGTAATGTTTTTGTTCCAGTTGCTTTTGCTGTTAATGTAACTTGTGTTCCACTTACTTGTGGTGATTGTTTGCTTGCTACAAAACTGTTTATTACTGGTGCTACTATTGTTACCTTCTTATATTTATAAGTTACTGTTATTGTTCCATTTTTATATGTTCCGCTTGCATTTGTTGGAGTTGAAACTAATTCATATCCTGATATTGTCTTTTCTGTTGTTGTATATTTTGCTCCTATTGTTCCTGTCTTAGTTGTTGAACCTGCTATTTCATTTCCATTTTCATCTACATATTTTACTACTACTGTTCCTTTTTCAGCATCAGCTTTAGAATAAACATAAGTTACTATTGTTGTTGAAGCTGCAAATTTTCCTGTAGCATTTGATGGTGTTGTTTTTAAGTTATATCCTGATATTGTTTTTGCTGTTGTTGTATAACTTTCTCCTACAAGTCCAGTTTTAGTTGTTGAACTTGCTATTTCATTTCCATCTTCATCCACATATTTTACTATTACCATTGCTTCATTAAATCCTACTTCAGAATAAACATAAGTTACTATTGTTGTTGAAGCTGTAAATTTTCCTGTAGCATTTGATGGTGTTGTTTTTAAATCATATCCTGATATTGTTTTTGCTGTTGTTGTATAACTTGTTCCTATTGTTCCTTTTTTAGTTGTTGATGTTGCTATTTCATTTCCATTTTCATCTACATATTTTACTATTACTGTTCCTTCTGTTGGTCCATCTGGATCTTCTGTAAGAACTTTACCATTCTTAACCCAAACTTCTCCTTCAACACTATATCCGCTACTTCCAACACCTGATGGTTCTTGTTGTGAGCCATTATTGAAAATAACTTGTCCTGCTTCTGTTTCTGTTACTTCATAACTCCACCAACCATTTCCATCATTGTTCATCTTAGCTCCTGGCCATGCCCCAGTAAATAATTTTGCAGTTCCTGATGATTCATCATAAGCATAAATATTTACTGTTGACCAACTTGTATTATAGTAATGTACTGTTAAACATTTTACTTCTTTTTCTTTATAATAATAAGTTACAACTTTATTTCCTTCTGTATAAGTTCCAGTAGCATTTGAAGGAGTTTCTATTAATTCATATCCTTTTATAGTTTTTGCTGTTGTAGTATAAGTCTTTCCAACTTTTCCTCTTAATGATTCTGAAGTTGCAATTTCTTCTCCTGTTTCCTTATTTACATATTTTACTGTTACTGTTCCTCTTGGAGTATCATCTTCTTTGTATGTGTAAGTTACTGTTATTGTTCCATCTGTAAATTTACCATTTGCATTTGATGGTGTACTTACTAATATATAGTCTTCATCATTCATTGCAGATGTTGTATAAGATGTTCCTTCTTTTCCTGTCTTTGTTTCTGTTTTTATTATATCTCCATTTTGATTAACATGATTAACAATTACTGTTCCTTTTTTACCTATTACTGTATTATCAAAGCTATTCTTTTCAACTAAAATCATAGCTGAACGTCCTGATAATTGAACACTTCCACTTGCAGTTCCTAAAGATTCAACTCCAGATTTAGTGCCATTAGCAACAATTACCCAGTTTCCTGAAGGTAAATTTATAGTTGTTCCATTAGAAGAAGCATTAAATAAACAAACTACTTTGCTCCATTCTCCAGAAACATTATTTGTAAGAGAATATGCTATTTGTTGATTTCCTGAAGTAGTTAACCATTGAATTCTATTACCAGCTGATGTAGTTGGATCTCTAAATGCAGAGAAGTTCTTTCTTATTTCAATTAATCCTTTATAGTAATTTACTAAATCACTATATTCTTTAACTCTCTTCCAATCTAATTTATTTATAGAAGCACTTGATTGGTAACTATTATGGTCTCCCATTTTACTTCTAGCAAACTCTTCACCAGCTTGGAAGAATGATGAACCTTGAGAAGTTAATACTAATGCTGCTGATAATTTATTCATATTAACTATATCATCATATCTATTACCATTTTGGCTCTTTCCCATTGTCATACATAAAATGTCATATAATGCATGGTTATCATGACAAGATGTATATGTTATAACTTGCGAAGGTTGTTTAGACCAAATATTATTATTTATATTATCATAATCTCCACATTGTGCCTTTATACCAGCTATAACTTCTGTTTGTCTATTTCCATTACCTGTAACCCATCCAGCGTTACTAAGTTTTCCATCCCAAGTGTTACCTTTTATAGCATCTCTAGCATTATCACTAAACATAGCTATATTATTATCTAAAGACTTACAGTTTGCTTTATTAGCATATCCTGCCAAACTATTTTTGCTACCATCACCACACCAAGGTTCACCCCACATTTTAATTTGAGGGTCTACCTTATTTAAAGCTGCTCTTATTTCATTCATTGTTTTAACATCATGAACACCCATAAGGTCAAATCTAAATCCATCTAAATGATATTCTGTTGCCCAATAAACAATAGAATCTATCATATATTTTCTGTACATTTCTTTAGTACTATCTGTTGAGTTTCCACAACCAGACCAGTCTGTTGAAGTATAATAATATCCTGGTACTGTTCTATCTAATGGTGAGTATTGTTTCTTTTGGAAATCATTTTGACTTCCACCTTGTCCAAATGGTGCATAAGTATGGTTATAAACAACATCCATTACAACCCCAATTCCTGCATCATGGAATGCCTTTACCATTTGTTTTAATTCTGAAACTCTTACATTACCATCATAAGGATTAGTTGAATATGAACCTTCTGGTACATTATAGTTCTTTGGGTCATAACCCCAGTTAAAAGTTTCTCCATCTGAGTTTCTTTCATCTACTGATGCATAATCATACATAGGTAATATTTGTACATGTGTTACACCTAATTCTTTTAAGTAATCTATACCTGTTTTTGTTACTCCATCACCATTTAAAGTTGTTCCTTCTTCAGTAAATGCAAGGAATTTTCCTCTATATTTTTGGTCTATTCCTGATGAAGAGTCATAAGAGAAGTCTTTTACATGTACTTCCCAAGTTATTGCATCTGTTTGGTTTGGAGAATCAACTCTTTTATCATTTTCCCAGCCATCTGGGTCTGTACTATCTAAATCAATAACCATTGATCTGTCACCATTTATTCCAGTGGTTCTTCCATATACATCTGGAGTTTCACGACCATCAACTAAATAAGTATAATAAGTATTTTTCAAATCTCCATTTATTGTAATTGACCATACATTTTGTCCACCCTTTGTCATGTCTTTGGTTTCAATTACAGCTGCCCCTGATTCTTCGTCACTACCTGTAGTATACCTTTTTATTTGTACCTTTGATGCTGTTGGTGCCCAAACTTTAAATGTTGTCTTTGTTGTACTATAAGTGACTCCTAAATCATTTCCATTATAAGCTTCATAGCTTGCTGCACTTGCTTCAGTTAAACTTAATTGTTGTATTGGTACTGAGACAACTGTTGAAGTAAGTGCTACTGTTAAAATAGTTGCTAATAGCTTTTTAACCTTCATTTTACATCCCCCTTTTTAGCTTAAAATATGTAATCGTTATATGTTCTATTATATAATTTGACTCTGTTTTTTTCAATAATATTTTCAACCTTTATTTGTTTTTATTAAGTAATTTTAAAGTTTTTTTAAAAATTTTATGTAAAAAAGTTGTTGTGCAAAAATTAATTTACACAACAACTTCTTTTTGATTAGATTATTAGATTTCTGATATATTAAATACTTCTAAATCTTTGTTATTTTCTAAGCCTTCACACTTAACATCTACAATTGCTCTAAATGTATCTAAAGCTGTTATAACTCCAATATTTCTTTCAACTGCTGCTCTTCTCATAATAAATCCATCTGATTTTGAGTCATTTACTTTTGTTGGAGTATTTATAACTAAATCAACTTCTTTATTCTTTATAACATCTAGTATGTTAGGATTTTCTTCTTTTAATCTTCTAACAACCTTAGCATCAACACCACCATCTCTTAAAAGCTTACAAGTTCCTTCTGTTGCTATGAACTTATATCCTAGCTTAGCAAGTCTTTGAGCCATTGGTAAGAATTCTTGTTTGTCATGTTTATTTACTGTAGCTAATATTTCTCCATTTCCAGGGAACATATTAGCTGCTATAAATCCTTTGTATAAAGCTTCATTAAGAGTTCTTCCTACACCTAAAACTTCTCCTGTAGATCTCATTTCAGGTCCTAAAGATACTTCAACATTTGGTAACTTTTGAGTTGAGAATACTGGAACCTTTACTGCAACTATATCTGGTTCTTTGTATATATCTACTCCATATCCTAAGTCTTTAAGTTTGCTTCCAAGCATAACTTTTGTAGCTATATCAACTATTGGGACTCCACTTACCTTACTTATATAAGGAACTGTTCTTGAAGCTCTTGGGTTAACTTCTATTACATAAAGCTTTCCTTCATATTCTATAAATTGAATATTTATCATACCATTTATTCCAATTTCAAGTGCTAATTTCTTAGTATATTCTAAAACATCAGCCTTTATCTTATCAGATATATTTTGTGATGGATACATAGTAATACTATCTCCAGAGTGAACACCTGCTCTTTCTAAGTGTTCCATTATACCTGGAATTAACACATCTTCTCCATCTGATATAGCATCAACTTCTATTTCTCTACCCATTAAGTATTTATCTATTAATATAGGATTTTTCTTATCCTTAGCAAAGGCATTTTCTAAGTAGTAAACTAATTCTTCTTCATCATGAGTGATTTCCATTCCTTGACCACCAATTACATATGAAGGTCTAACAAGTACTGGGAATCCTAATGCTCTTGCTTCTTCTAATCCTTCTTCAATAGACCAAATTCCTTTACCCTTAGGTCTTGCTATTCCTAGCTTTTCTAATAATTCATCAAACTTTTCTCTATCTTCAGCCATATCTATTTGGTCTGCTGTTGTTCCAAGTGTTGGTATATTCTTTTCTTTTAAGAAGTTTGCAAGCTTAATAGCTGTTTGACCACCAAATTGAAGAATTACTCCATCTGGATTTTCTTTTTCTATTATATTTAATACATCTTCTTCAGTAAGAGGTTCAAAATATAATTTATCTGAAATATTAAAGTCAGTACTTACTGTTTCTGGATTGTTATTTACTATTATAGTTTCTATTCCTAATCTCTTTAATGCTAATACACAGTGAACTGAAGCATAGTCAAATTCTATACCTTGACCTATTCTTATTGGTCCAGAACCTAAAACCACAACTTTCTTTCTATCATGTGTAACTTCAACTTCATCATATTGTTCATATGTTGAATAATAATATGGAGATAAAGCTTCAAATTCTCCAGCACATGTATCAACCATCTTATATGAAGGTTTTATGTTCCATAATCCTCTTAGCTTATTTATATCTTCTGGGCAAACTTTTAACATATCAGCTATAGCTTTATCAGAGAATCCTTTTCTCTTTAATTTATATAACCATTCTTTATCTAAGTCTTCAAGTTTGCTTAATTTTAATCTTTGTTCTTCTTCTACTATCCACTTAAACTTTTCTATGAAGAATATATCTATTCCTGTTATCTTAGCTACTTTATCTACTCTATAATCTCTTCTTAACATTTCAGCTAAAGCAAATAATCTTTCATCATCTGGAGCCATAACTCTTTCTTTTAATTCAGCCATGCTAAGTTCTTTAAACTTTTTGTGGTCTAAAGAATATTTACCTATTTCTAGACTTCTTATTCCCTTTAATAATGCAGCTTCTAAATTAGCTCCTATAGCCATAACTTCTCCAGTTGCCATCATCTTTGTTCCAAGTTCTCTATCAGCTCCAAAGAACTTATCAAATGGCCATTTTGGAATTTTACATACAACATAGTCTAATGTTGGTTCAAAGCAAGCATAAGTTTTTTGAGTTACTGCATTTTTTATTTCATCTAATCCATATCCTACAGAAATCTTTGCTGCAAGCTTAGCTATTGGATATCCAGTAGCCTTTGATGCTAAAGCTGAAGACCTTGAAACTCTAGGATTTATTTCTATTACAGCATATTCAAATGAATTTGGATTTAAAGCAAATTGTACATTACATCCACCTTCAATTCCTACTGCATTTATTATATTAATTGATGCTGTTCTAAGCATTTGATATTCTTTATCTGATAAAGTTTGAGATGGTGCAACAACTATGCTATCTCCTGTGTGTATACCAACTGGGTCAATGTTTTCCATGTTACAAACAGTTATACAATTTCCATATGAGTCTCTCATTACTTCATACTCAATTTCTTTCCATCCCTTAACTGATTTTTCAAGAAGTACTTGACCTATTGTACTTAATTGTAATCCTGATTCAAGAATTTCTCTTAATTCTTCTTCATTATCAGCAATACCTCCACCAGTACCTCCTAGTGTATAAGCTGGTCTTACTATAACTGGGTATCCTATTTTACTAGCATAAGCTACTCCAGCTTCTAAATCTGTTATTATTTCAGATTGTATAACAGGTTCGTTTATTCTATTCATCATGTCTCTGAATAATTCTCTATCTTCCCCTTCTTTTATTGAAGCGATAGATGTTCCAATTACCTTAACATTATACTTATCTAAAATTCCCTTATCATGTAATTCTACAGTAATATTAAGACCTGTTTGACCACCCATACCAGCTATTATACTGTCTGGTCTTTCCTTAGCTATTACTTTCTCCACAAATTCAACTGTTAGTGGTTCTATGTATATTTTATCTGCAATTTCTTTGTCAGTCATAATTGTAGCTGGGTTAGAGTTAACTAATACAACTTCTAAACCTTCTTCTTTTAAAGCTTGGCAAGCTTGAGTTCCTGAATAGTCAAATTCTGCTGCTTGACCTATTACTATTGGACCTGATCCTATAACTAAAACCTTTTTTATATCTTTTCTTAATGGCATATCTCTTACCTCCTATAGTGCATATTCCATAAATTTATCAAATATATATTCGCTATCATGTGGTCCAGCTGATGCTTCTGGATGGAATTGAACTGAGAATATTGGTAATGTTTTATGCTTCATACCTTCTATTGTTCCATCATTTATGTTTATATGTGTTGCTACAACCTCTTCTGGTAAAGTTTCAACAACATATCCATGGTTTTGTGATGTTATTGCAACTTTATTTGTTTCTAAATCCTTAACTGGATGATTGCATCCTCTATGTCCAAACTTTAATTTTGTTGTTGTTCCGCCTAAAGCTAATGTTAATAATTGATGTCCTAAACAAATTCCTACTATTGGTTTTTTACCTATTAATTTTTTAATATTTTCTATTGATTCAGGTACATCTTGTGGGTCCCCAGGACCATTTGATAAAAATACTAAATCAGGATTTATTGCTAATATATCTTCAGCTTTTGCATTAGCTGGGAATACTGTAAGCTTACATCCTCTCTTTTTGAAGCATCTTAATATGTTAGTCTTTATACCAAAATCCATTACTGCTACATGCTTTCCATTTCCTTCAATTGTGTACACTTTATCTGTAGTAACATTTTTAACAGCTTCCTTGTTTGTATATGCTGTTATTCTATCATTTACATCTTTTTCTCCAATTTCATCAACAACTATTATACCTTTCATAGTACCATTGTTTCTTAAAACTTTTGTTAATGCTCTTGTATCTATTCCTTCAAGTCCTACTATTTTGTTTTGCTTTAAGTAGTTATCTAAATCCATTTCGCATCTAAAGTTACTTGGGAAAGAACATTTTTCTCTTACTATAAATCCTCTAACTTTTGGAGAGTTTGATTCTACATCTTCTAAATTAACTCCATAATTCCCTATTAATGGATATGTCATAGTTACTATTTGACCATAATATGATGGGTCTGTTAAAACTTCTTGATATCCAGTCATACCAGTTGTAAATACAACTTCACCAACACTGTCACTTAAGTATCCAAAGGCATTACCTTCAAAAACCATTCCGTTTTCTAAAATTAGCTTTGCGTTCATGCTTAGCCCTCCTCATTTTATGTTAAAGTAAAGTACACTTTTAAGGTTATTAATTTTCAAAATCCCTATAATAAAAGGATAATAAAGAGACTACTAATTAAAAGGGTCTCCTCACTATCCTTGTATATTCATAATTATGACTATAAACTTCCTCTATTGATAGATTTATGTATTTTTCTTGTATCAACATAGTTATAGACTCCTTTCTGGCCTCACAGGACCAATTTAAAGCGTATCTTTTACCTTTTTATATTTTTACCTTATTTACTATTTTAGTTTATTGAATATTCACTGTCAAGAAAAAATAACATTGTTTTTATCTATTTAAAACATTCTAATTCTTGAATTAATTAATAAAGCAAGATTATACTATAACTATATATATTATTTTTCTAATGAAAGGAGAAAACTTATGGATTTTTCATCTGATTTACATACTCATACTATAGTAAGTGGTCATGCATATACCACTCTTTTAGAAAACATTTCTTATTGCAAAGAAAATGGAATAAAAATATTAGGTACATCTGAACATGGACCAGCAATGCCTAATGCACCTCATAGATGGTATTTTTGTAACATGAAAGTTATACCTAGAATTATTAATGATGTTATTATTTTAAAAGGCTGTGAAGCAAACATTCTTGATACTTATGGAAATATTGACCTTACAGAAGAAGATTCTAAATTTCTTGACTATATGATTGCATCTTTTCATGAACCTGTTTTTAAACCTACTAACAAAAAGAATAATACACAAGCTTTTATTAATTGTGTAAATAAAAATCCTAAAGTTGAAATTTTAGGTCATATTGGTAATCCAGCTTATGAACTTGACTATGACTTACTTGTTAAATTTGCTAAAGAAAAAGATATAATGATTGAAATAAATAATAGTTCTGTTCTTGGTAAATCAAGAGCTGGAAGTGATATTAACTGTAAAGAGGTTGCTAAACTTTGCAAAGAATATGGAACTAAAATAATTCTTACATCAGATTCTCATATTGCTTTTACAATTGGACATTTTGAAGAATCTATAAAAATTCTTGAGTCTATAAACTTTCCTGAGGAATTAATAATGAATGAGCCTAAAAAACTTTTAACTCATTTTAAAAACAAAGAAAAACTTTTAGATATTAATTTATAAAAATAAGCTTCCCCTTTAAAGAGGAGCTTTATCTATTATATAAATACTTTTCTGTAAATATAATATCTATGGTTATGTATATAATTAGTATTACTGCTAATCTTGCAAACAAACTTAATCTACTGAAAAAGATATTATCTAAAATAGGTTGAACTATAAATATAGTAAGACTTGTTAAAACAGCCCAATATATAGAAAACCTTAAACATACTAAACCATATAAGTTAAAAGGAATTTTACTATAATCCCAATACTTTTTTTGAAATCTTATTTTCATTATAATACCTGTAATATATTCAATTATTGTAGGTACTATAAAACACATTATTATTAATAAAATATCATTTACTTTTACTATATTCCTTAAAAATATAAGTATTGTCATAGCTGTTCCATACATAGGTTTAAAAGGGCCATATAAAAATCCATCAATTTTAAATCTCCCTCTTAATACATAACAATAAACTTCTTCTAATATCCAACCTAAAAATGAATATAAAACAAACATAAAGCATAAATAAAAAAGCCAATTCATCTTAATACTCCTTTCCTTTTAAAGTTAGTATTAACAAAATTGGCTTAAATAATTCCTATTATAATGTTTATTTTATATTTTTTTCAACATAATCTATAATATACTTTATAGGGTTTTCATCATTAGAAGGTGCTATAAGTTTTGCTTTTTCTAAAACTCTTTTAGTTCCATTTTTTAATATAAATCCATACTTTGCAATATGAATCATTTCTAAATCATTCATATTATCTCCTACAGCTATTATTTTTCCTTTATCTAAATTATATAGTTCAATTAATTTTAAAAGTCCTTCTCCTTTGCTTGTCCCATTTCCTATAACATCTAAATAATTTGCTCCACTTCTAACTGACATTCCTTTATCATACTTATTTCTATATTCTTTTTCAAATTCATCTAAAACCTCTTCATCACCTATTAAAAGAACTTTAACCCAAGGCTTATTCCAAATCTCTTTTGGTAAATTATAAACTATATCATAAGAATATTTATTATATCTTTTTGTATATTTACACTCTCTGTATATATATACTACTTCATCACAAAATATTTCAATTCCTATATCAGGTCTATTTTCCCATACCTTTTTTATAGATTCTTTTCTATCTTCTTCTATAAAATGTTCATATACAACCTTTTTATTATTATAATCATATATTTTTCCACCATTATGAAGTATAGCTGGAAGATCTAAATTAAGTCTATCTAAAAAACATTCAACAGAAGCTACCATTCTACCTGTAGCTACAGTAAATTTTCCTCCATTGTTAACAAAATATTTTATTGCATCTAAATTTTCTTTAGAAATTTCCTTATTACTATTTATTAAAGTACCATCCATATCAGAAACTAAAGTATATCCATCAAAAATCTTTTTCATTTTTTCACCTAACCTAAATATGTTTTATCCCTTATTTGTCATTTGCACTATTTTTCTACTTAAAGCCCTTGGAATAAGCTTATTTCCTATTACAAGAACTTTATTTTTAAATCCAGGAATTATTATTGCTTTATTTTTTTCAAACTTTTTAAAAGCTTCTTTTGCTACATCTTCAGCATTCATTAAATATTTTTTTGCACTTTCTGATTTTTTTATTCCAGCTTTAGATTGAAATGAGGTCTTTACAGGGCCTGGACATAAACAGCTTACTTTAACTCCATACTCCTTAACCTCATCATGAATTGCTTCTGTTAAAGATAAAACATAGGCTTTTGTTGAATAATACATAGCCATTTTAGGTCCTCCAACAAAAGCTGCTGTTGAAGCAACATTTAAAATTCCACCAGACTTTCTTTCTACCATCTCTTTAAGAAAATACTTAGTTAAATTAGTTAAAGAAATAATATTTATTCCTATTATTTTTTCTTCAAAACCATCTTTTCCCAAATAAAATTCTCCAAAAGAACCTATGCCAGCATTATTTATTAATTTATCCACAATTATATTTTTTTCATCCACAAATTTTATAATTTTTTTACAAGAAGTTTCTAAGGATAAATCTACTGATAATGTTAAAACTTCTACTTTATAATCATTTTCTAAAATATTCTTTTTTTCTTTAAGTTTATTTTCATCTCTTGCAACTAATATAAGATTTTCTTTATTCTTTCCATAAAGTTTTGCAAGTTCAAATCCAATTCCCTCAGTTCCACCTGTAATTAATGTATACTTTTTATCCATAGTACTATACCTTTCTAAAACAAAAGTCTTTATTTATGTGTTCAATTCTATAACCAATTTCCTTATTTGCTAATTTATAAGATTCTTTTATCATTTCTTCTTCAGTAATTTCATTTCCTAAAAAATAATCAATAGTAAGTTGATTTCTATTGGGAAAATACTTGTCTAACATTTCTTTTTCTAAATCTTCTTGAGTAGCTAGTGAATAATCATCTAAAATATGTCTTAACTTAAATCCATTTTTTATTAATTCTCTACCAAGTAAAATGGCTCTATGACATCTTATTGGATTTTGCATAGCACCTAACAAAGCTATTTTATAGCCTTTTTTACATCCATTTTTTAATCTTTCAATTCCATTTATAAAATCCTCTTCTTTTACTACCTTTTCAAAATCAGAGTACCATTCTTTATTATATGATACCTTATTTTCTCTCTTAGCTGCAAACTCTTTAGCCATATAAATATAAACAAAACTTTCTTTATTTAAAGTGTATTTTAATGACTCTTTATCAAATTGAACATTATACTTTGAATAAGGAGTTCCTCTAATATCCACAATACAATTTATATTAAAATATCTAAGCATATGCAAAAATCTTTCCATACTATAATTAGAATGTCCTATTGTAAATATCTCCATATTTTCAACTCCTACTTAAAATTTATGTCTATATTCTAATCTATAAATTATTTATCTTCTATACTTATTATGCTATAAAATAAGAAAATTAAAATAAAAAACGAGGATTTTTTAACCCTCGCCCTTCTTAACCTTTTAATGCATTATCTATATTCTTTTTAAAAGGTTCTAAAAAATATTCAATTATTCTTTGTTTTCCTGATTTAGTTTCTAATGTTACTGTCATTCCTGGCAATACATCTATATTAGAATTTTGATTTTTGTCAAATTTTATTTTTACTTTATATACAGCCCCAAGCTCTTTATCTACTATAGCACTAGGAGAAATATAATCTATTGTTCCATCTAAAGTTCCATATTTTTGATAATCATAGGCTTCTAACTTTATTACAACCTTTTGTCCTTTTTCAATTCTTGCAATATCTTTATTTGTAATATAAGTTTCAATTTTTAATTCTGAATCACTTGAAACTATTTCTGCTATTGATTTTGATTGATTTATATAAGAACCTACTGTATTATAATTGGCATTTAATATTACACCATTAACAGGACTTTTTATTGTATACTTAGAATTATTATTTTCTAAAGCTTCTAAATTATTTTCTTCACTTTTAATATTTTCTTCTATTTGGTTTCTTTTTTCTATCATAGATAACTTGTATTCTTGTTCACTGTTTTCTCTTTGTTTAATATAATCTTCTTTTTCATTTTCTAATGATTTAATTTGATTTTCTTTATTTTTTATATCATCCAAAATAGAATCTTTATAACTTGAGATTATTGTTGATGTTTCTGTTTTTAATTTGTCATATTTTTCTTTATCTGAATCAATTTCTTTTTTTATTTCATTAATTTGCTCTTCAGTTTTATTTAAGCTATCTAAATAAGAATTATACTCTTCTTCTCTTTGACTTTTTTCAATATTTTCTTGTAATTTTATTTCTTCAATTTTGTTTGAATCAATGTTATATTTTTTATATATTTCATCTAATAAAGTATTATTTATTTTATTGTTTATTATTTCTAATTTAAGTTTATTTAACTCTAATTCTGATTTAATATTTTCTTCTTCAAAATCTCCATTAACATTTTCTAAAATTAGAATTTCATCACCTTCCTTTACAATATCCCCCTCACCTTTATTTATGCTTACTATTTCTCCATTAACATTACTATCAACTACTTTTATACCATCAACAGGTACTATGTTTCCATTAGATACTACTATAACATCTATTTTCGCTATCATTGCCCATATAATTATACTAATAACAAATATTGATATTATTATTATTATGGTTTTTCCTAAGGGTGATGCTGGTTTTTCTATTATTTCTATTGCTGATGGTAAAAAATCATATTTTAAATCTTCATCTTTCTTAAAAAACTTTTTATTCATTTCTATCACCACCCAATTGTTTTTCCATTAAATATCTATAAAAACTATTTTTATTCTTTAGTAATTCTTTTGGCTCTCCGTATTCAATTATATTTCCCTTATCAACAGACATTATATAATCTGCATTATTTATTGTGGATAATCTATGTGCAATTATAAGCACTGTTCTTCCTTTACATATTTCTTTTAAATTTTCTTGAATTATTGCTTCTGATTCATAATCTAATGCTGATGTTGCTTCATCAAATATTAATATTTTAGGATTTGTTAAAAGTGCTCTTGCTATAGCAAGCCTTTGTTTTTGTCCTCCAGATAATCCAATTCCTTTTTCTCCTATAGTTGTATCATATCCTTTTTGAAGCTTTACTATAAATTCATGAGCACCAGCTATTTTTGCAACTCTTACTATATCTCTAAAATCTGCATTTGGATTATTTATTGCAATATTTTCCTTTACAGTTCCATTAAATAAAAAGTTTTCTTGAAGAACTACCCCTATTTGCCTTCTTAACCAAAAAGGATTAACTGAACTTATATCAATATTATCAACATATATTTTTCCTTCCTCTGGTATATATAATCTTTGAACTAATTTTGATATTGTTGATTTTCCTGAACCACTTCTTCCTATAATTCCAACTACCTTTCCTGGTGGAATATTAAATGATATCTTTTTTATAACTGGAGCTTGATCAACTTTATATCTAAAAACAACATTTTCAAAAGTTATTTTTCCTTGAATATTAGGTAATTCTAGATTTGTTGATATATCTGTACTTTCTATTGGATTTATAAATATATCACTAATTCTTTTTACTGAAAGACTTGTTTGTTGATAATCTTGCCATAATTGAACAAATCTTAAAATAGGACCTGATACCTTTGATGATATCATTCTAAATGCTACTAATTCTCCTACTGTAATTTTTCTGCTCATTACCAAAGTAGCTCCAATTGATACTACTAAAACATCTTGTATCTTTTGAAGAAAATTTATAACATTGTTTACTGAAAATACAAGCTTACTTGTCTTAAAACCAGTCTTTGTATACTCAGCTGCTAAGTCTTCCCACTTCTTTTCCATTTTTGGTTCTAAAGCAAATGACTTTATTGTATGAATTCCTGTCATTGATTCAACCATAAAAGATTGAACTTCTGCCCCAGTATAAAACTTTTCATCTAGTCTTTTCTTAAAAATAGGTGTAACTATTCCATAAATTAAGGCAATTAATGGTACAATGCCAAGAACTATAAATGATAATGTATTACTATAAAAAAACATTATTATTATATAAAAAATCACAAAAATCATATCTAATATAGCTGTAAGAGGTGTCCCTGTTAAAAAAGCTCTTATATTTTCCACCTCTCTTACTCTTGCTATAGTATCTCCAACTCTTCTATTTTCAAAATATGATAATGGCAATCTAAATAAATGTTTAACCAACTTAGAATTTAACATCATATCTATTCTACTTGTTGTATGAGTAAATACATAGTCCTTTGCTAGACTTAATATCATTTCAATAATTAATGCAATAGTTAAACCACTAGCTAAAACAATTAAAGTGGATTTATTATTTGTACTAAGAACCTTATCTATAATTACTTGTATGAATAATGGATTTAGTAAACCTATTATTTGTAATATAAAATAAGCTAATAATATTTGTGCTAAAATTCCTTTAAATTTTCCAATTACATTTATGAACCATTTGAATCCAAATTTTTCCTCTGAACTCATAAATCCTTTTTTCTTAATTAAAACAACAATGCCATTCCAATTTGAAACAAATTCATCTACTTCAAGTGCTTTTGGTTTATTATCTATAGTATCTAATATTATTACCTTTTCATCAGTAATATTTATTACAATATTATAAATGTCCTCATTAGTTTGATAAATAAATGGTGTTTGTAATTTTTTTAAGCTTTTTTCATCAACCTTCCTACTTTTGCATTTTAACTTTAATTGTTTAGATATATATAACATATCTTTTACATCTATCTTTTCTTTTGTATCTAATGCAAATTGATGAATTAATGATTCTATATTTATATTTACTTCATTATAGTTCAGCATTATAATAAATGCCCTTAAATCCATCATTAGTTTTTGATTCATTTTATTCCCCCATAAATTTTGCTTAAATTAAGGTTGTTACTAATATTAATAACAACCTTAATCTAAAATCTAATTTCTATTTTACAAACAAGTTCATTACATTTTGTTGTTCTTCTATATTATAAGAACTTGTACTACTTATTAATTCATCATTACTTGTAGAACAGTAAGTTTGCTTTAACATACTAACAATATTATTGATATTAAAATCTCCTGTTGATGAATCACATGTTATTGTTCCATCTGCAAATTTTAAATTGTCTAATCTATAATATTCAGAAGCATAATGATTTCTAATTGTAACTTTGTCTTCTGTTCCTTTAATTGAAACTACTAAATCATTACCTACTTTATCTAAATCAACTTGAGATTGTTTCAATTCACTCATATCAAGAGTATCATTATCTGCATTTTGAGAATCTCCATGGTAATAATAATTATCTATGATATCTTGTCCATAGCCTTTCTTAAAGATATATCTGTCGTTTCCTGCTCCTCCTGAAAGAGTATCCCTTCCTACTCCTCCATCTAATATATCATTTCCAGCATCTCCATTTAAGATATCATTTCCTTCTTGGCCTTTTAATATATCATTTCCATTTCCACCATATATTGTGTCATTTCCTGCTCCACCATATATTGTTTCCATTCCATCAGAACCATATATTATATCATTACCTTCTCTTCCACCTATGGTTGCTTTTGCCCAAGATAATATATTACTTGTTATTCTGTCATCATCTAATGTTCCACTTATTGTTGTTCCTGTTGTTTTGAAGAATTCTACTATATTATCATAACTCATTGTTTTATCTACAAACTTTATGCTATTTATTCTATAATATTCAGATGCAAAGCAATTTTTTATTGTTACTGAATCATTTGTTCCTTTTACTTTTACTATAAGATTATTTCCATCCATAAATAATTCACATTCTGAATAATTCAATCCTTGCATTTCTAAAACATCATAATCTGCTTCATCATTTCCATGATTATAATAATTATCTATAATATCTTGTCCATAGCCTTTCTTAAAGATATATCTGTCATTTCCTGCTCCTCCTGAAAGAGTATCCCTTCCAGCTCCTCCATCTAATATATCATCTCCTGCCTCTCCATTTAGGATGTCATTTCCTTCTTGACCTTTTAATATATCATTTCCATTTCCACCACATATAGTGTCATTTCCTGCTCCTCCATATATAGCTTCATTTCCTGCAGAACCATATATTTCATCATCACCTTCTCTTCCACCTATGGTTGCCTTAGCCCAAGATAATATATTACTTGTTATTCTATCATCATCTGATGTTCCACTTATTGTTGTTCCTGTTGTTTTGAAGAATTCTACTATGTTATCATAACTCATTGTTTTATCTGCAAACTTTATACTATCTATTCTATAATATTCAGATACAAAACAGTCTTTTATTGTTACTGAATCACTTGTTCCTTTTACTTTTATTATAAGGTCATTTCCATTCATAAATAATTCACATTCTGAATATTTTAATCCCTGCATTTCTAAAACATCATTATCTGCATTTTTAATGTCACCATGATTATAATAATTATCTATGATATCTTGTCCATAGCCTTTCTTAAAGATATATATATCATTTCCTGCTCCTCCTGAAAGAGTATCCCTTCCAGCTCCTCCATCTAATATATCATCTCCTTCATCTCCATTTAAGATATCATTTCCTTCTTCACCTTTTAATATATCATTTCCACTTCCACCATATATAGTATCGTTACCTATACCACCATATATTGTCTCATTTCCTGCAGAACCATATATTTCATCATTTCCTTCTCTTCCATTTATAGTTCCTTTTGCCCAAGATAATATATTACTTGATATTCTATCATCTTCTGATGTTCCATCTATTGTTATTCCTGTTGTTTTGAAGAATTCTACTATATTATCATAACTCATTGTTTTATCTGCAAACTTTATACTATCTATTCTGTCATATTCAGATGCAAAACAGTCTTTTATTGTTACTGAATCACTTGTTCCTTTTACTTTTATTATAAGGTCATTTCCATTCATAAATAATTCACATTCTGAATATTTTAATCCCTGCATTTCTAAAACATCATAATCTGCTTCATCATCTCTATGATAATAGTAATTATTTATAATATCTTGTCCATAGCCCTTCTTAAAGATATATCTGTCATTTCCTGAGCCTCCTAAAAGAGTGTCATTTCCTACTCCTCCATCTAATATGTCATTTCCATCTCCTCCTGAAAGAGTATCATTTCCTGCTCCTCCATCTAGTATATCATTTCCTTCATCTCCATTTAATATATCATTTCCTTCTTGACCTTTTAATATATCATTTCCACTTCCACCATATATTTTGTCATTTCCTGCTCCAC